>WNFS01000058.1_pt1 | contig 165331 bp, 153 predicted proteins | sample 5400141 | NCBI WGS metagenome assembly WNFS01 (sample SAMN13153358, study PRJNA577476) | soil metagenome | isolation source: 60 cm saprolite under Madrone tree | place: USA:California | collected 2016-06-14 | reverse complement strand
GCGGATAGGTCCAGTCGCGCTTTTCCGGAGGCGTTTCCGGGCCGGGATCCTTGAGCAACTCCGGGTACTGGGGAAACACCGGTTCCGGCAAGGTGGCGCCTTTGACCTCAGCCGGTTTGGGACCGGACGAAGCCGAATTTATCAGCAAGTTGTGGATGTCAACGTCGATGCGGAATTTAGGGGGCGCTAGCGTAGCCATTTCCTTCCTCCTCCAACGTCGAGGTTGGTTCGTTTACAGATGCAAATGTCGTTCGGAGGATTCCAACAGATTTGAGGAAAACTCGTGGCGGGCCGGCAGATCCCATTTTTCTCGGGACTTTGCCGAAGCAAAGCAACTGCGACGAACGTCTAGGCGAGCGCCTTGGCTTCGGTCTGGGCTGCCCGCAGGACTTCGGGCGGAACTTCTTTCAGGGCGACCCCGAACTCGAACATGGGCGTTTCGGTCCCCCGCCCCCAGCGACTGGCCTCCCAGTGAGCCCGCACACACTTCACGTCCGGGTGCTGAGTGAGATCCAGCAACAGAGGCTGTTGTCCGCGATAAAACTTCTGCGGGAAGGAAACGATCGGCTTCGGCTGCCACGTCGCGCCATCGGCCGAGCCGTAGATGCTCACGTCCAGAGATTCCTGCTCGACGATTTTGGTGATCTCGAGCGTGACGAGGAAGACGCGATGGGCCGCTGAACCTACCTCGACCGGCGCGCCGTCGCCCCGGGCGTTAACGACAGTCCCGGCGGGAACAAGTACGGTATCAATCATGGCGGGAGAATTGTAGCAGCCCTGGCAGCGACGGCTCCTAGTAGAGTGCGTCCACGAACTGCCGCAGCAACGTTCCCGCTTCTGCGGAACGCTCGAAGGCTGCGTAGTGCCCGGCTTTCGAGATCACCTTCAGTTCGCTGCCTGCAATATTCTGCCGCATCAGTTCGCCATCAGCGACGGTCGACAGAGTGTCTTCCTCGCCCATCAGAATCAGCGTGGGAACGTTCATCGTCTTCAGCGTGAGCACCGAATCGGGACGCTCGGCCATCCCGCGCTGCACCTGAGCGACGTCCTCGGCTGACATCTTCAACATCATGCGTCTCGCCTCGGCTACCAGGTCGGGTCGCGTCTCGATGGTCGTTTTGCCGAGCAGCCTTGGGATCATGCCGGCAATGAAGGGCTCGGTGCCGCGTTCCAACACGTCTTCGGCGCTCCTGAGGCGGGCGGCCCGGCTCTCGGCCGTATCGGGCTGCGCACGGGTATCGCACAACGCCAGCCCTCGAACCCGTCCTCGGTACCTTCGCCAGAACTCGAACAGAATGTAACCACCGATCGAGACCCCGCAAAACACAGCTCGCCCCACCTGGGCCTCATCGAGCACCCCTGTGATGTCGGCGGCGTGCTTTTCCATGGTTGCCGGACCCTCGCCCGCGCCCGAGTCGCCATGCGCACGCAAGTCGGGCAGGATGACCCGGTAGCGCGAACTGAGGTGCTGCGCTGCCGGCAACCAGAATTCATGATGCGCAGGAAACGGGTGAAGAAGGACAAGCGGCGGACCATCCCCCAGAACGGCGTACACAATCTCGGCGTCGCCGCTGCGAATTCGATTCATGCGGCGATTGTAAACGCAGGCCGGCCGCTCTGGACTCGATAGCCCGCAGACCAGCCGTCGCTACGGGTTTGTGACGTGTTGCGAAGTCTGCACGACGGGCACGTGTTCCGGTTCTTCCGGCATCACAATCCAGCATACGACGTAGCCGATCACCCCAAAAACGATCCCGGTGAAAAAGGTGACCACCAGCCACAGAACGCGCACTAGGGTGACGTCGAGGTCAAAATACTCCGCCATCCCGGCACATACTCCGGCGATCTTCCGGTCGGCCTTGGGCCGCATGAGCCGTCTGCGTGCCATCACAGAACCGACACGCTTGCCGCAGTAAGCACACAGGTTGGCGTCATCCTGGATGACTTTTCCGCAGTAGTTGCAATACATAGCTCGCCTCCACCCACACAAGGATACGCGCGTTGCCGCCGAAAAGTTCCCCGGGGAGATTCATCGGCTAGTCGGCGCGGTAGGGCTCCTTGAGGTGCCTGCGCGCGACGACGGCCGGGGGTGTCGACCCATTCAATGCGATCACCGCCTCGTACTTTTTCGTGGCCAAATCGCGCTTCTGCTGCAGGTCATACATCTCCCCCGCACCCAGATTGGCCTTCTGCAAGGTCTCCGGGTCGGGCTGCGAAACCTGGGGGACTAACTCGTAGGCCGCGCTCGCGCCCGCAAAGTCTTTCTGACTGCGCAACAAATCCCCCCAATACAGGGCCGCCAGCTCATAATGCAAGCCGGGATACTTCCCGTCCCGTCCCGCCTGCCAGATCTTGCGGTACACAGCCGCCGCGTCCTGGTCCTGATTCATGGAGCGCAGCAGGCTGCCCTCTTCGAGCGCAAACAGCACGTTCTGCGGATACTGGGGGATGAGCCCGCGCAGGTCGGTCAGGGCTTCGCTGTAGCGATGCTCCCGGCGCAGGAACAGGAGCAGCGCGACCTTCGCGTCGACGCTGTTTTCCCCATTGCTGTGCGCTACCTCGTACAAATACTGGATTCCCTTTTCCTTGCTGCCGCTCAGACCCACCAGCGAGACGGCCACTTTCACACCCCAGGGCAAGCTGCCCATCACGTAGTTGTGAGCTCCCACCACCAGTTTCGCGTCGGTGTATTGCGGAGCCAGTTCGAGAACTCGTTCATGGTCATGACGCGCTCCCACTGCATTGCGCAATGCCGAAAACCATGCTCGCTCGATCAGGGCTGTGTAGGTGGAGAATTGGGCTCGGGTGATGCCCCGGGCATAGAGTGCGTCCACGTCGTTGGGATTGGCCTTCAGCTTTGCTTCTTCCAGCTTCTCGGCGCGATCTACCAGACCCTTGATCTGCTCCTTGACCTTGGGGTCCGCCGGACGATGTGCCGAACCGATGAAACTGTCATTTGTGTACTCTCCGGTGTTCATCGCGCCCATGCGATACAGTTCCCGGAACATCAGCGCCGTCAGCACATGGTTCACGGCAAACGGGTCATCGGGATGGCGCTCGAGCACCCGCTGAAAGTCGGGGACCGCCCGGTCGTAGTCCATGTTGTAAAACCGGTCAAAGGCAGTCGGATTGAGGGTATCGGCAGGTCTGTAGGCGAGCATCCCGACCGAAATGCTGTTCGTGGCAGGTTGCTGACCCGGGCTGTTCCCGCAGAACATCCCGACCGCGAGCAGTCCTGCCAGGACGCAATCCGACGCCCGCCACTGCGACCGTCCGAACCACGTGCCTTGGATGGGGAGCGACACCGGTGCCCAACAGTTTACCCGAATCCCAGGCGAACCAAGAGCGGCACTCCGCCTATACCGCACAACTTGCGGTGTTATGCCTATAATTTCCGACAAGCTGTGCATCTTTCCCCCAGGCCACGGTAAATCTTGCTCGTCACACTTAACTTGGAGTGATTCGGAAATCAATCTAAATGTATTATTTCCAATCACTTACATCCGGCCACCATTTGGCCTCTGGCTTGCCTTGTGAATTGACTAGGAGGTTTAGCTCCATGGCGGAAGTCGTTCAAAACGCGGAGCGGGAGTTCTGGCGCCCACCTGTCTTGGCGCCACCGATCGCTTTGCAGCCGACCCCCAACGCCGGTCTGGTAGAGGTCTGTGACCGCTGCGAGACCGAATTCATTGCGGGTTCGCGCTTTTGTCATGTATGTGGGGCGACGCGTTCCGAACAAGGGGCGTCTCACCTCGTCTCGTCTCACGTTGTGCAAGACTGGTTGCAGCAGGCTCTCACCTGGGTTCGGCATCTCGAGTTCCACAACATCGAGCGCAGGATCGTGAGCACGCGGCAGCGGCTCGGTGTTTCCACTCTCTCCCTGGTTGCATTCGCGGTAGGACTGGGATGTCTGGTTTTTGCGATTGCAGTCGGCATGGTTTTCGCGGTTCGGACCACGCTGGACTGGCAGGCCGTCCAGATTTGGCGGATCGAATGGCTGTTGGGCGCGAGCGCCTCGTTCCTGGCAGGTATTCTTCTCAAGAAGTCGGCGAATTAGACTCGCCGGGGCCCTTTTGCTGAGCTGAGACTCTTCCCCCACTTTTCTTCTCAGCCCGCAAACCCTTCCCATCGGCATTCCCTACTTCGCGCTGCGTTCCCCTGTTTCACGATTCATCGCTCGCCCTGCTTTTCCCATGGTCGCAGTGTTTCGATCCAATCGCGGCCCCCTGGCGCATCTTGCTACGCTAGGACCGTTATCCCGGGTTCGCTCTCCGGGGTTCGCCAACCAGGATTCCTATTTATTGCGCCTTCAGGGTGATGGCAGGTGCACCTAGTGCACGGGCTCAGCTTCGGTCACCAGCGACGCCCCACGCCTTTGCTGCTGCATACGATAGAGGTGATGGACCGGGCCTACACCCCGGCCCAGGGGGTGTCCCTTGGCAATCGCCGCCGAGACGTAAGCCTTAGCCAGAAGCACCGCCTCCGGCAATCCCCGGTCAAGCGCTAGGTGACATGCCATCGCGGTCGCGAAAGCACATCCGGTCCCGTGGGTCGAGTTGGAACGCTGCCGCTCCGATTTGAAAACTTCCTGTTCCACCCCCCGCCGGGTTTGGAAGCTGAGCAGATCGATGGCTTTCTCCAGGTGCCCCCCGGTGATCACGACCGAGGCTGCTCCCATCTCATGCAGTCTGATGGCGGCGGCCCGCATCTGGTCAGGGTTGCCGACGGGAAGCCCGGTCAAAGCTCCAGCCTCGGCGACGTTGGGGGTCACAACCGCAGCCAGAGGCAGCAAGTGTTCAGCCAGCACTTTCCATCCCGAAGCGTCCAGCAGATCGGCTCCGGATGAAGCCCTGAGAATCGGGTCGAGCACGACATTCGCAGCCTTCTTGCCACTGAGAAAATCGGCCACCGCCCTGGCGACCTTTCCGGATCCCAGCATCCCGATGTGTACGGCGCCGATCTTGACGTCCGCTGCGAGTTCCTGGAGGGTATCTGCCACCAACTCCGGGGCGCAGGGCTCAACCCGCTTCACCCCGGCAGTCGATTGCACCGTCATTGCCGTGATGCAGGCCACCCCGTAACAGCCGTGAGCGGCGATCGTCTTAATGTCGGCCGTGATTCCCGCGCCCGACGAAGGATCAAAACCGGCGATGGTGAGCACGACACTCGGTGTCTCCGGCATAGTCCGCAATGTACCCCAACAGCGGCTCGCAGGTCCTGTGGATGCCAAAGTCAGCACTTTTTTCTCGTAGGGAACTTCCTGGATGCGCCGTAAGCGGATGAATTGGCTTGGGTTAGGCGCAAGTCATCGCAACCTAATGATTCCATGCAACTTGTAAGATTTTCCAGTACCCAAGACTGGGCTGCATTTACTATATAGTAAATATGTAAGTCGTTTGTTTGCATGTCTGTATGACATGTTACTCAACTTTTACAATAGGTTACGTACGATATGAATAACTAGCTGGTAATCTTGTAACACACAATTCACGGTTGACAGCCCTCCGACCTGACCGTAGCATTTCCTAACCTTTGGCCAAAGACCGGGAAAGACCTGCGTAGGTACCGAACCACTTTGTATGCGAGGTGAACTGAATGCGAAGACGTATTGCTCATGGACTGGCGGTGTTTTTATGCGTCGCCAGCCTGGGAGCGGCTCAGGGCAACTCGGGGTCGGCGCTCGATCAGAGTAGCCTGGTACGACCTCAGCCGAAACCAGCCACCAAGTCGAAGCTTTCGAAGAAGGCGAAACCGTATCAGGTTGGGACTGCGTCCTGGTACGGAAGCTATTTCCATGGCAAGGAAACCGCCAGCGGTGAGCCGTTCAACATGTACGACCTCACGGCGGCCCATCCAACCCTGCCCCTCGGGACGTTCGTGAAAGTCACGAACCTGCGCAATGGCAGGACGCTCGTAGTCCGGGTCAACGATCGCGGTCCGGTGGTCGACGGCCGCATTATCGACCTGTCCTACGAAGCTGCCCGGGAACTCGATCTGAAGAACCGGGGCATTCAACGGGTCCGCCTGGACCTGGTGGAGCAGCCGCAAACCGTCGCTGTTCTGCGCCCAGTAGCGCGCCTGCAGTAATCCCTCTAAACTGGTCTGGATGCCAGATTCGCGCGAGCGACTCATCGTCGCCCTTGACGTTTCGAGCGCGGCCGCCGCAAACAAGATCGTGGCGGCCGTGGGCGATTCCGCCCGCATCTACAAAGTGGGCGTGCAGCTCTATACCGCCGAGGGCCCACAGATCGTCCGCGACCTGATCGCCTCCGGACGCCAGGTCTTTCTCGATCTCAAGTACCACGACATCCCCAACACGGTCGCTTCCGCCGTGAAGGAAGCCTGCCGATTGGGCGTGAGCATGCTGACGGTACACGCCGCCGGCGGCGGTACGATGCTGCGCGCCGCAGTCGAGGCATGCGCGCCGAACTCGGCGACGACTTCCTGATCGTGACCCCTGGCGTACGCCCGGCGGGCACCGGACACGGCGACCAGGCGCGGGTGGTGACGCCCTCGGAGGCCATCGCCTCAGGCGCGAGCTACATCGTAGTGGGAAGGCCGATTACCGAAGCCGAAGATCCCGCCTTGGAAGCCCGAGAGATCCTCGCGCAAATGGCTTAGCCGCAGGTGTCAGGTCTTTGGTTTTAGGAGGTTGTAGGGCTTGGCAGTGAGGCCCCTCGTGACGTATTTCTCGAACAAACCGGAAGCGGGAGACATGGTGGTTCTCAGCAATGTCCCACCCGGGCTGCGCGGGAGACTGCCGGCAGACGATCAACGCGCCATTCGGGACGCGGTTGGCAAGCCAGTTCTGCTCGCCGGCCACGACGGAGACGGAAGCGCCTGAGCTTCGGTTCACCGACAACGAGCGAGCGATGCAATTCATCTACGTGAGCCAAAGCCCGATTTCCACGACCGCCTGATCCGCCGTTTCAGCGAGGCCTTCCCTTGAAGCCAGCCGGACAGTCAATGCGCACCCGCCTCAAGCCCCCAGGGAGCCTGGAAGTGAGCCCGGGGCGCAAGCCCTCGGCAGGCGCGCGTGCCGCAGGGGGGCGGCACGAGAACAAAGCGTGGCGTGAAAAAACCGAGCTGTCTGAACGATGCCCACCGGCTGCTGCGCAGGCGCCCTCAAGAAAGAACGGGCGCGACCAAGTCGCGCCTCTCCGTCAGCTCGGGAACTGGGAAGTCGCTAAAAGGTAAGAGCCAACGATCCGCCGCTCCTAGAGTTTTTCGTAGAATTCGCACGCGGAGCAGGAAATATAGATCCCGCCCGGGACACCCCGTTCGCGGTCCTTGGTCCGCTTCACGATGCGCGTATCCTTGCCGCACTTGGGGCAGGCAGTGGATTTGCTGGTGTCCATGACCTTCTTGCGGTCGGCTGTCTTTGCGATCTTCGCCATCTTCTTCTCCTGACAGGAATGTGCCGTCAGCCGAGGGCCGGGGTTCTACCTGGTTTTTTGGGGAGTAACTCGGAAGCCGGACGTTGCCGGCAGGATGCGCACACTCGGAAGAGCGTGCTGCTGTACTCGCCAACCACATTGTACATGAAGGCGACAACCGCTTAGTCCGACGGGTGATTGACGCGCTGGTGGCTTCCGACCAGACTACTGCTGTGCGAAGCTGGGGCGCGATTCTAAAAACGCTGCTCTTCACGGTCCTGGTGCCAGGCAGCGTGGCGGGATGGATTCCCGGGCGGCTGCGCGAAAACTTGCAGGCTACCGAAAGCTTCGCTCTGCGCTGGACGGGAATTGTTCTGATCGCCATCGGACTCGCCATCTACATGCACACGGCCTTCTGGGGATTCGCCGTTCGCGGCAATGGAACTCCCGCTCCCATCGCCCCGACCAAGAGATTGGTCGTCGAGGGGCTGCACCGCTACGTGCGCAATCCCATGTATATTGGCGTCGCACTGGTTGTGCTGGGGCAAGCGGTGCTGTTCCGCGCCTGGGACATCCTGGAGTATCTGGCCGTCATCCTCCTCGCCGCTCACCTGTTCGTTCTTTTCTACGAAGAACCGACGCTGGCCAGGAAGTTCGGCGTGCAGTACGAGGAATATCGACGCAAGGTCCCGCGTTGGATCCCAAGATTCGGGGCCCCGAGCAGCCGCCATTTCACTGCCGAAGGGCGGTGATGCGATGCCCGTCCTTGTGAATCTCAAGTCGATCGACAGCGCCGCTGCTGCCCCTCGCAAACTCAATCTGGCAGTCTGCGACGTCGGCGGCTACAAACTGGTTTTCGGACACGGGAACCAGGCGGCTCTTGAACTGTCCGGCATCGATCCGGAGTTGCTCTCCCTCGACCGTAACCTTCACGTCTGACTTCCCGGCATCAACCCGATACCTCCCGACATACGATGGCAGCACGTCCGGCCTCAGATCGAGAGCTGAGTCGGCTCGGGGAGCGACCCCTGGCATGGCCTGTTTGGCGGTTGTGGGCGGTGCTGTTCCCGGATCGCTTGTATGGGACGCACCCGAGTTGAACACCAGCAAGACTCTTCCCTCGTCGGTAAACAGAGGCTGCTCGGGCACCGCGCTCCCACCCGGTGTGTCTGGCGGCTTCTTGTGCCAGGCCGCTGGCGGACGAATCACCGGTTGCTGAATCCATACGAACGAGGGGTGGTTCCACGCATAACCCATCGTCCAGCAGATGCCGTTCAACACCAGCAGGGAGAGCAGTGCGCCGTAGATGAGGGCACCGGTGCCCGGACGGGGACTCTCGAACGTGGAAAAAAGCGGCGCACCGTCAGCAGGCATCTCCACCCGCGGCTCTTCCCCGAACTCGGGGCGAAACACCCGTTGCCGGAAGAGCGAGACGACGCCGTCCAGCACCAGCTCGGCCGCGGCGATCGGAGTTTCAGCCTGGTCGAAGATCGACAACATCTCCTCCGCGAAGCGCCGCCGGAAATAGACAGGATGGGCGCGCAGCACACTGCGGTAAAACAAGCGGAGCATCAGGCCCTCCTTGGCTTGGTCTGCAGGCGCAGCTTCCCCTCGCGAACCACGTCATCGAGCCGCGCAATTTCCGCGCTCAGCACGCCCCGCCCCAACGGACTCAGCCGGTAATAGCGTCGCCTTGGATCTTCATCCTCGGGACGGCGACCAAGTTCCTCGACCAATCGTCGTTCGATCAGCTTCTGTAAATTGTCGTAGAGCGTCCCGGGGCCGAGTTTGTACTTCCCTTCCGACTGGCGCTGCACTTCCTGCATGATGCCGTAGCCATGCAGTTCCTCACCCGCCAGGGACAGCAGAATGTGCAGGGTGGCGGGCGACAACGGGAGAAACGGATTCAGGTCTTCTTTCATAGCTCGGATTCCGTTATATCGCTTGTCGAGCTAGTTGTCAAGAGGGCTCACGAATAGAGTCCGGACAGCGCGTCGATGTCCCGCCGGGTGCGCAAACTGGTTCACCCCAGACCCGCTGGAATCGATGGTCCGATCCACTCCGATCCCCTCGTGCTGTGTTTGCCCGCCGCCTACCCCTCTGCTACTCTAAGAAGTTTTCGCACAGTCGCCTGCTTCAACTAGAGGTCAAACGTTATGCCAGCCATCAAGTTCCGCGGTGTGGACTTCATCGACTTTGACAGCCTGCTCTCCGACGACGAGCGGCTCGTCCGCGACACTGCCCGCAAGTTCATCGAGGACAACCTCATCCCCATTATTGAGGAGTGCAACCGTGCCGGCCGCTTCCCGCGCGAACTTGTAAAGCCCATGGCCGACCTTGGCTTCTTCGGGGCCAGCCTCAAGGGCTACGGCTGCGCCGGCATGTCGAACGTGGAATACGGCCTGGTCACGCAGGAACTCGAGCGCGGCGACTCGGGCGTGCGCAGCTTCGTCAGCGTGCAATCGGCGCTGGTGATGTATCCCATCTACACGTTCGGCTCTGACGAGCAGAAGAATACCTGGCTCCCGGCGCTGCAGAGCGGCGACAAGCTCGGCTGCTTCGGCCTGACCGAGCCCGACTTCGGCTCCAACCCCGGCGGCATGCGCACGCACGCAAAGAAAGTCGGCAAGGAGTACGTGCTCAACGGCGAGAAAATGTGGATCACCTCCGGCACCATCGCTGACCTCGCCGTGATCTGGGCCAAGGTAGAAGACCAGGACGACATGGTCCGCGGCTTCCTGGTCGAAACCGACCGCCCGGGCTTCAAGGCCGATGACATTCACGGCAAGTGGTCCCTGCGCGCTTCCGTCACTTCCGGACTTTCGCTGCAAGACGTCCGCGTGCCCGAGTGCAACCTGCTGCCGGGCTCCGCTGGCTTGAAGTCCCCCCTGATGTGCCTGAACCAGGCCCGCTACGGAATCGCGTGGGGTGCGATCGGCGCGGCCATGTCGTGCTACGATTGCGCCCTCCAGTATTCCCTGCTCCGCAAACAATTCCGCGATCAGCCCATCGCATCCCATCAACTCATCCAGGAAAAACTGGCCTGGATGATCAACGAGATCACCAAGGCCCAGTTGCTTGTACTGCAGGTTGGCCGCCTCAAGGACGCCGGCAAGGTCCAGCACCAGCACATCTCGATGGCGAAACGGAACAATGTGTGGATGGCGCTCGAGTGCGCGCGCCTGTCCCGCGACATCCTGGGCGCCAACGGAGTGGCCGATGACTACCCCATCATGCGCCACCTGATGAACCTGGAGTCGGTAAAGACCTACGAGGGAACCCACGACATCCATACCTTGATCATTGGGCAGAGCGTGACCGGCATCGACGCGTTCTAAATCGACTCGCCGCCCCAGGGTGGCTGTTTCTCTTGAATTTCAAGGCCGTGAAGGAGCAATTTGCAGGTGGCCAGCCGGACGCGGATGCTTCAGCGCGCCCCATGAGCATTGCTGGAATCGGTTGGCTGCTGATCCTGGGGGAGCCTGTCGACTCCGTCCGCTCGTCGCTCTCACCTGCCCGCAGCCGTGTGGCGCTACTTGTTCACCGGCGGGCCGGCCATCGCGTGCTACGTTTGATTCGCGGGTGTCGGCCTCTATGCGGATCCGCGCAGTCGGCAACTGGCGATCTACTACCTTATTTTCGGGTCTTTGAACGGGGCCCTTTTTTTACGTCATGCCGGGGTATTCGCGACCCTTGTCCGTCCTCATGACGGCAATGCCGGAAGGCTTCCGGCCTCTCGGAAAATCAAACTGTTCCGACACTCAAGCGGTGGCTTTGGGGCGTCTTTACCGCATGCTTTCTCTTGCTTCAACTCTACTTCCTCACTCGCCAAAAGGCTGCCTTTCAGAGACCCCCGAGACCGGACCCGAGGGCGACGAGCAGCCTCGACTAAGGCCCGGATTCGTCCAGCAATTCCTTCAGATATTGCTGCCAGACGGCAGCGTGGGTATGCGTGCCGTGGCCAAAGGTATTTTGGGAGACGGGCAGCAGCACGAACTTGCCTCTTTTCACTTTCTTGATCTCCCGCTCTGCGATCCCAAGTTCCGGGGGATTGATAAAGTCGTCGGCAGAATTGATGAACGTGACCGGCGCCTGGATCGCGTCCAGCCTGCTTGCAGGATCGTAGTCCCGCGAAGCGCTGACGGCGTACAGAAAATCATTCGCGTCAAGGGTCACAACCATTCGCTTCGCCTGTTCGTCCAGAAACTTGTCGGAGGCATCGCGAGTGGGCAGGTCTTCCTGCATGTGGATTGGCGCGCTGCCGGCAATCAGCAGAAAGTCCGAAGAGATCTGCAGGGCTGCGCGAGGCTGGCTGGTGTAGTCGCCGCCTTTCCAGTCTGGATCCTGGCGGATTCCGTCGATGACCATCTTCCGCCAGAGCCGGTTCCGGCCGGCGATCTGCACCGGCAGGCAGGCTAATGGCATGAGCGCATCGGTCATCTCCGGGTAGGTTTCGCCCCACAGCCATGCGTGCATGCAGCCCATCGAGGTTCCCAGGATCAGGCGCAGGTGGTTGACCCCAAGTGCCTTCTCGACCAGTTCGTGCTGCAGTGCAATCATGTCGGCATAATCGTATTGCGGGAAGCGCGCATGCATGCGGTCGCTCGGCTTGCTGGATTTTCCATGGCCGACGTTGTCCGGCAGGATGATGAAGAACTTGGTGGCATCCAGCAATTGCCCCGGCCCGAACAGAACTCCGGCAAAGATCGGCCGAAGAAATGTGCTCCCGCTCCCTCCAGTTCCATGCAGGATCAGAACGGCATTCGTCGTTCGGCCGCTGGCATCTTTCATGGGTGTGCCAAGCGTCGTGTAGTGCATTCGTAGGTCGGGCATCGTGTCGCCCGACTGAAAACGAAAATTGTGGATCGCGTAGTCACCCTCTCGGATTCCTGGCCACGAGGCCGATGGCCCTGCTTGCGCTTCTGCGTATCCGAGGGCGAGCGCCAGCTTTAAAAGCACAGCCAATCCAAAACGGCCGATGGGATGATGCATCCGTCCTCCAGGAAGACGTCGGGACCGGCATGATCGCACGGCCGCGGCCTGCATTGATGTTTTACCACGCATCTTTGGAGAGTTCGGGCGAAGCTAGTTCTTGGTCGCACCGATCACTGAAGGTTCGGGGGAGGCTGGCTGTGAGGCGCCATCTTTCCGCGTGCCCACCCCGATCTCCATCGCCGTATTCTTCGGAAACACGACTTCCTGTCCGCGGGCGATGAAATGCGAGTACACCGACATCCCGGCACCATACCCACCCATGGTGTAGCCCAGAGCGCGCGAGCGCACCGCCAATCCTAGCGCCATCCCTACGAGTTTGAAAGCATTGGCACCGCCGGCCACGCGGGCGCCGGCGCCGCCTCCGTTGGTCGCTACGCCGTGGTCCACGTCGGCGTCGGTCCTCATCGACGCCGCCGCCAGGGCCAGCGAAACTCCCGTCGCCAGATACCGTGTTTTCGGCGTGGTCGCTTCCGCTCCGCCTTCGGAGTCGAGCTTCACGTTGGCGTCCTTGCCCGACTGCACACCCTCCAGCGTCGCTTCCACTTTTTGCTCGACGCCGTCGGGCGGGATCAACTCCTGGAAGTTGATCCTCAGCTGGCCATTCTTTTTCATGCGCCGCGCCGGCTGCACCTGGCGCACCGTACCCTTGAGCCGACTGCCCTGGGGAAGGATCAGCTGTTTCTCCGTGTTCAGGAGCGGCTGGGTGAGGACCGCCTCCACCACCTCTCCCCTCTTCGATGTGGCTGAGGTCAGCGGCGTGATCAGTCGCGCGTGCACCACGCTACCCGCAGGCAAGGGCCCGCCCAGCGTGCTCGCCATCTGCGGCGTTAGGATCTCGGAACCGAAGTCGAGCGGCTCGTCGAGTTCGGCAAAGTACATCGTGCCCGCGGGAATGTATTGCCGGTGCACGGGCAGCTGCGCCTCGAAGTAGCGCTCGGCGCGATGCACCCGCCCCGGTGTTTTCAACTGCTTCATGGCGCTGTCCCACTCTTGCCTGGCCTGCGCCTTGGCCTGCCTGGTCTTGTCGGCCGCGGCGTCCTGCGCGCCTTTTTTCTTGTCTTTGTTTTCGGCAGCTGCCACAAACTGGATCACCTGTCCCGAACCGGGTGTCACACTGGTCTGCACAGCCAAGTGCTTCCCGTCGGCAAGCACCAATTCGTTAAAGCTGACTTCCACCTTCCGCGTCGGAGTGAAGTTCGCATCCAAAGCGGACATCGTGCGCTTGCGGCCCGAGATCGCGCCAATCTTCGTGATCTGACCCGTCACCTCTGCCCCGACGGGGATCACGATCTGGTCAAAGGCGTACACCGGCTCCACGATGCGAGCGTGGATCGGCTGTCCTACCTTGCGCACCCGAATTTCCTGATCGAGCGCCACCTGCAGCGGCGTTCCCTTGGGCACGCTCAACGCAACGGTCTGCGGAGGCGCTGGCGTATTGGCCGTTTGGGCCGGCGGACGCGCAGTCCCGGGAAGCAATTGCGGTCTGGGAGCCTCCTCCTGAGCCATGGCCGGGCGAAAGAATGAGACACTGAGAATCAATGCGCAAAGGGTCACGTCAAGGATGGATCGAATCGGCATGCAGCTCTCCAAGGATGAGGGAAATGGTGGTGCCGCGTCGCTCTCGTCCCGACGGGCTACTGGCAATGGGAACAGGACCTTACCGTGGCGCTATCAAGAAGCAGTGTTTAGAACGATGCGCAAAGTCGGTCATTGCGTTGTATCGCCCCCGCTTCGATCTCACTGATTGCCCCCATTGTAGGCTGATTTCCACCCACGCAGGGTGCAAAATTCTGAACGCGACCCGCCCCCTTTTTCGGAGTGTTATCCTCCTCGGTCGGGCTTCCTACATTCAATGCCATGATCCAAAAACGATTCGTAACCCTCGCGCTAGTGCTCGTGGCTGTTCCCATTTATGCCAAGACCGAATTCGGCAAACTGCAGGGCGCCGAATACCGCATTGACGTCCCCGCCAACTGGAATCACGGCCTGGTCGTCTATTGCCACGGGTACGATCCGCGTCCCGAGGGAATTGGCTACGACGAGAAGAAACCTCTGCCGCCAGAACTCGCCGTGTTCGTGAAGGAGGGCTACGCCCTGGCACAGTCCGGCTACTCCGCCGGCGGATGGGCGCTTGAACAGGCCATCGCCGACGTGGAGGCCCTGCGCAAATACTTTGTCGAAACATACGGCCAGCCCAAGGAAACCTTTCTGACCGGTCATTCGCTGGGCGGACTGCTGACGGTCGTCACGCTGGAGACCAATGCCCAGGCCTACGATGCAGGTCTCGATTTGTGTGGGGTTGTCGGAAACGCGGCCACAGTCCTGACCCATGCCTTCAACAGCCGGGTGCTCTTCGATTACTACTTTCCAGGCTCCCTGCCCACGCCCGCTAAGGTTCCCCCCGACTACCAGGTGAACGAGCAACGGAGCAAGTCGGTCTTCGACCGCCTGAAAGCGAAGCCGCAGGCCGCCGCTGCCGTGCGCAAGCTCACAGGCATCCACGACGACAAGGATCTGGCCGGCATTATCGTCTTCGGCACCTATGTCCTCAAAGACATTGAAGAGCGTGCCGGCGGCAACCCTTTTGACAATCGCAACACGATCTACACTGGAACTGCCGACGATAATTCGCTCAACGACGGCGTGAAGCGCTACGCGCCCGATCCTGGCGCGCTGGCCTACCTGCAGCGCTACCACAGGCTCACCGGCCATCTCACGAGGCCGGTGCTCGCCATTCACACCACGTACGACCCGCTGGTCTCTTCCTCATACCCCAACGAGTATGCCCTGCTCGCCCGCGAGGCCGGCGCCGGCGATCTTTTCGTGCAGCAGTACGTGAAGCACGACGGCCACTGCAACATCACAGCGGAAGAGACTGAAAAAGGCTTCCAGGAGCTACGCCGTTGGAAAGACACGAAACAGCCGCCTAAGCCGGGCTGGCTGCACTGACCCAGAACGTCGACATCCGGAACCGATGTTCGAATCCCGGGCGATGTTCCAGTCCCGGCTAGAACGGCGCTCGCCCCGTCTTCGCGGCTCGCTCAGTAAACTCGGCAAGCCAGGTCCGGACTCTGAGGAAGCGCACTTCCCGGGGAGTCGCGCTAACATTCTCACTGAGACTCGGTATGGATCTGCCTTCGCTGCACACCGGTCGCCTCCTACTACGGCCTTATTCGCTGGCGGATGTTCCCGACCTTGTCCGCTTGGCCGGAGCCCGCGAGATCGCCGCCACTACGCTGCGCATTCCGCATCCCTACCGCGAGCAGGATGCAGTTGACTTCATCGCCTCCTGCCCCGCCGATTTCGCCCTGGATCGAAGTGCGCGTTTTGCGGTCACTTTGCGGGCTAGCGGCGCCTTCTGCGGAGGAATAGGCCTGCGCATCGAACGCTGGCAGCACCAGGCGGAACTGGGCTACTGGCTGGGGGTTGCTTACTGGGGAAAAGGCTACGCCACCGAATGTGCACAAGCCGTTGTGCGCTTCGGATTCGACACCCTCAAACTCCATCGCATCTTCGCGTCTCACTTCGCTCACAATCAGGCTTCCGGCCGCGTGTTGCAAAAGATTGGAATGCACTATGAAGGCCGCCTGCGTGCGAATGTCCTCAAGTGGGATCAGTTCTACGATTCGGAACTCTACGGGATCCTGAGCACGGACCCGCGCGGACAGTAACGCCGCTCGCCTTTATCCATACAATTCCGTCAGGAACTCATACGCCCGCCGCAGGTGCGGGATCACGATGCTGCCTCCGACCACCAATGCCACATTGAGCGCTTCCTCCTGCTCGGGCCTGGTCACGCCTAACCGATACGACTGGATGATGTGATAGTTGATGCAGTCGTCGCAACGCAGCCCGGCTGAAACCACCAGCCCCATCAACTCCTTGTACTTCGCAGGAATGGCGCCCTCGAGGTAGGTGTTGTGATCGATGTTGTAAAAGCGCTTGACCAGGAAGTTGTCCGCTTTGTCGACGTTGGCGTTCAGTCGAGTGCGCGTCTCAAGAAACCGGCGCGCCATCTCGCTCTTGTCGGCCACTTGCTTGTCGGTAAAAAGGTATGTGGGCTCTTTTCGTTCGCTGCTCATGGCCGAAGGGTAGCAGAAGCCTTGTGATGCGCGTCATCGCGAGGGAGCGAAAAATGTGTGAGTTGCGGTCCCGATTGCCGCAACTCACATCACTCAAGGAGAGCAGTTAGAGGGCGGCGCCTGACTTCTCCGGACTTCTCCTGCTTCCCCTCCCCACCCTCTTAGCGGTATAGTCTCAACCCGGTTTCATCCTTCGGAGGCACTTTTATGGCGACCGACACCCGGCCCGAGGCGAAGGTCAAGAGCTTCGGCGTAAACATGGAGAGTGATCTCGCGCTCGAATTCCTGCGCGTGGTGGAAAAAGCCGCAATCGCGTCGGCCCGCACCATGGGCCAAGGCGATCGCCCGCTTGCCGACCAGGTCGCCACCGAGGCCATGCGCCAGACCATGGATACGGTTCCCATGCGCGGCAACATCGTCATCGGCGAAGGCGAGCGCGACGAAGCGCCCATGCTTTACATCGGAGAAAAAGTCGGCGCGGAGTTTCCCGACGGCCGTCAGGTTCCCGAAATCGACATCGCTGTCGATCCCCTCGAAGGCACCAACCTGTGCGCCACCGGCGCTCCCGGCGCGATCACCGTGCTCGCAGCATCCGAGAAGGGTGGCCTGCTCAACGCCCCCGACTGCTACATGGAAAAAATCGTGGTCGGCCCGTCCTGCAAACACGCCGTCGATCTCGACGCCCCGGTCGCCGACAATCTGAAGAACATCGCCCGCCGCCTGCAGCGCGGCGTCGATGACCTGGTTGTGATCGTGCTCGACCGTCCCCGCCACGAGAAACTCATCGCCGACATCCGCAAGGCCGGCGCGCGCATCAAGCTCATCGGCGACGGCGATCTCTCTGCCGGCATCGCCGCCGCCGTCATCGGAACCGGAGTGCACGTAGTCATGGGGTCGGGCGGCGCGCCCGAAGGCGTCATCACCGCCGCCGCCATCCGCTGCCTCAACGGCTACATGCTGGGCCGCTTGGTGATCAACAAACCGGAACTCGAAGAGCGCATCGCCAAGATGGGCATCAAGGACAAGAGCAAGATCTACGAAGCACAAGACCTCGCTCCCGGCGAGCAGATGATTTTCGCGGCGACCGGCGTCACCGACGGCGCCCTGATGAAGGGGGTTCGATTCTTCGGCGAGGGCATCCGCACCTCGTCCGTCATCATGACCCTGAAAACCGGGCGCGTGCGCTTCATCGAGAGCATTCACCTGGAGAAGGGTGCGGATCTAAAGGTGAGGTTTGCGTAAGACGGTGAGCCAAAGGCGCAATCCAGCAAGCCATTCCGCGCATTCCACGCAAGCCGCGCGGCTCCACGCTCCGCCATGAATCGCCAATTCGCAAATCTGTACCACTCTCCTGAAGCAAGTCGCACGGTCTCGCCGGCCGGTTTTTTATTTCAGGTATTCCGAGTCCTTGCTGAGATCCGCGGGAATCTTCGGGAACGGCGGGAATTCCTGCGAATATCCCTTCAGCAGATTGACCGTCTTCTCTGCGCGCTTTGTGCCGTCATGCACCGCGATCTTATGGGGATTGCCTTCCGAGTAGCCCTCCCATAGCGACACGCCGGCATAGGCGCCGTCCTTGCGGAGAACGTAATAGGTCATGTCGACGAAGCGCAGCTTGTTCATGTCATTGTTGTAGTTGCGCACGATACGCTTGAGCGCGTCCATGCCGGCTTCCTCGGGAGACATGCCGTGCCGCATGTTCTCGACAATTGTGTGCGCGCCCGCGACCTTGATGTTCTCTTCTCCGCTGCCGGTCGCGCCCGCCGAACCTACGTCCTGATCGGTAAAGCAACCCGCGCCGATGATGGGAGAATCTCCGCAGCGCCCCGGGAGCTTGAACGCTAATCCGCTGGTGGTCGTGATCCCGGAGATCTCACCCCTGTCATTGAGCACCGAGCAATGAATCGTTCCCGGCGGCGGAAACAGCACGCGGCGTGCGGCCGCCATGCAAAACTCCAGTTCAATGCCGAGCGCACCCGCGCGTTCGGCAAGTTGCAGTGCGCGCTCCTGCCACAACTCTGCCTGCGGTTTTTTTTGCATGGCTTTCATATCCGGCTGTTGCCAATTCGGGTCCGCCAGCCCGGGCCCCCACCAGTCGCCGCTCGAGTGATACTCCTTCCATAGCAACCAGATCTTGCGCGAGTGCTCGGTGAGCAGGTTTTCGCGAGGGAAGCCCAGCGCGACTGCAAAGCGCTCCGCACCCTCGCCCACCAGCATGACGTGCCCGGTGTGCTCCATCACGGCTTTTGAAACTTTGGAAACGTTCTTGATATTGCGAACGCCGCCGACCGATCCGGCGCGGCGCGTCGGGCCGTGCATGCAGCAGGCGTCGAGTTCGACGACGCCTTCCTCGTTCGGAAGCCCGCCCAGGCCGACGCTGTCATCTTTCGGATCATCCTCGGGACCGGTGACGACCAGGATGGCCGAGTCGAGAGTGTCTCCGCCTTTCGAGAGGTGATCGTAGGCGCGATCGAGATATGCGAATCCATTGTTGGCACAGACGATGATGGGACGCCGCGCAGAACTCGGCGCGGTTGGCGGTTCCGGCAGACTGGCCGGGTTGGAGCCGCTCGAATTGCTTCCGTTGAGGGGGTTGACGTCAAGGCCGAGGGCCAGCGAACCAAGCGCGGTGGTGGTCAGAAAATCACGGCGGGAAAAACTCATGCGACTCCTCCCGATCAATACAAGGGGTGCTCAGAAAAGCGCTGGTCAGCATAGCAGCTTCGGTGGAAGAGAGGACACAGGCCGGAGGCGGAGGTCTTGGCAGTCGCTCAGAATTCCGGACTGGAACGGTCGTCTCAGTGTTCATCATTAATCTGTGGCTAACGAATGTGATTCGGGCGCGTATCGACCTTGCGCAGGCGCGCAGACGGGTTAGGGGTCGACTCATACCCACCCCATCGCCCACCGGCTCCTACGCGCTCGTGATGGTGCATCGCACGCAATTCTGTCCGGGTGTTTCTTGCACTCCAGCCACTCTCAAGTGATTGAATCTGTGTATAACTCATTGATCACTGCAACGAGGTGTTCGGTCTACGCCTCGAGCCCCGTCGGAGACCAGCACGTTACGAAAAGTGCAGCCCGGTCCGGGGGAAACCTCCAGAGGCTCGTAAGCGTCAGAAAATGCCGTCCTTGGTGCCCGGTGCGTCTTTTTTTAGCCCTCCTGCGTATCTCCCGGTAGCATGCACGCAACGATCTGTTATTTCGTCAATGCCATGGCGGATGAGAAGAGCGAGATCGCGCGGGGCCTGCGTCGCCGCGACCCCGATGTCCTGGACCGCCTCATCGAGCAATACCAGCATCGGTTGCTGCGCTACCTGATCTCCCTGACTGGCAACCGCACCACCGCCGAAGACCTTTTCCAGGAAACCTGGATCCGCGTTCTGGAACGCGGACATCAATACGACGGGAGCCACGATTTCAGCACCTGGTTGTTCTCTGTGAGTCGCCACTTGTTCATTGACTCGGTTCGGCGCAAACAGCCGGCCAGTCTGAACGGCTTGCTCGAAGACGAAGACAAGCCGATGGACCCACCTGCGTCCAACCAGCCGTCGGCGTTTGAAGTGGTCGCGCATCGCGAAGTAAGCGAGCGGATCAGCGAGGGTCTCAGTCACGTGGCCGCCGAATACCGCGAAGCCCTCGTGCTTCGTTTTCAGGAAGGGCTCTCGTTGGACGAGATTGCAGCGGTGACCGGTGCACCGCTGGGGACTGTGAAGTCGAGGGTTTACCGTGGCCTCAGCGCACTTCAACCCTGGCTGAAAGGAATGCGGGCATGACCAACGTGGCGCTGAACTCCGGCCCGAATCATGATCACGACCGCGCGCTCCGACTGCTCGCACTAGCGGATGCGGAACCGTTACCCGGCAGCGAGCGCACCTGGCTGAATGACCACCTGGGGACGTGCGAATCCTGCCGCGCCTTTGCGCAGGACGCCGGCGAGTTGGTCCGCGCGCTCCGTTCGGTTCCGGTTGCCGCCGATCGCACCCTGGTGACCACTACCCAGATGCGTGTGCGGCAGCGCGCGCGGGAACTTCGTCAGCGGAGCGAGCGCATATGGCTGGTCGGCGTCTCCTGTGCCCTGGTCACGTTGACCACAGTGATGACGAATATCGCGTGCTGGCGCGGGTTTACGTGGCTGGTCGAGCACACCCATATTTCGGCAGACATATGGCCGCTTGCGTTTGTTGCGCTCTGGATCGTGCCCGCGCTGGCTGCCAGTGTCATTTTGCTGGCCAATGGCACGCATCTCGCTGATCACAACGGCTGAATACCAGAACTGAGATGTAGGAGAAACATTGATGCCCGTGCGAAACCAAACTCCGACGAGATTCTCGGACGAGATCCGCATCATTTCGCCAATAGCCTACTTCATTGCTCTCCTGGCATTTTGCGGAATTCAGATTCTGTTCGCCACCGTCGTGGCGCATGATCCGAAGGCTCCGCCTCTGTTGGCCCGAGAAGCCCTCGGCCTGGTCGGCGGCAGCTTGTTGGCGGTTTTTGTGTTGCTCATCGGCTACGTGAACGCGGATGCCGGTCGGCGGGGCATGAGCCGCCTCCTGTGGACGCTGGTCGCCATCTTCGTTCCCAACGCGCTGGGCATTGTCCTGTACTTCATCCTGCGCAAACCTCGCCTGGGCTCCTGCCCGCAGTGCGGGACGCACGTTGAACCCAGTTTCGGGTTCTGTCCCAAGTGCCGCTTCCGCCTGCAACCCATCTGCCCACACTGCCAGCGCGGGGTTGAGCATGGCGATTTGTTTTGTCCGTACTGCGGGGGAACGTTGGAGACCGCGACGGTTCGTGAACCAGCACCGCCCGTGAAGCCGTAGGACCCGCGCCGAGCACAACGGCTTTCTTTGCAACAACTCCCCGAGCTTTCGGCGGCGAAATTTTACAGAATTCGCCCGCGGAGCACCTGAAAAGTCAACAAAACAATGGAAAAGACGTGCCGGCCTGGGTTACACTCTTTACAAGTTCGGCGCTGCTCGGGCGAATGCTTGTCTCCCCCCTGATTCACCTACTACCTCTGTTCCGGAGAACCTTTTGAAGGCTGCGCTAATCGTGTTACTTCTCTTGATGGCCGTGGGTGCGCCACTTGCTGAGTCGGCGAGCGACAACAACGGGTCCCTGAAGCAGCCTCATGCCTACGCCACTCGCAGGACTTCATGGGAAGGTCTGGCGATTGTCGTCAACCAGAAGAACCCCATCAACAACGTGACCCTCTGGCAGTTGCGCCAGATCTTCTCGGGAGAAAAACGGTGGTGGGCGAACGATCGGCGCGTCGCCCCGGTGACGATGCCTCGTGGAGCCGCCGAACGTCAGACCGTCCTGCGCGTAATTTGCCGGACCAACGACCGTGACGTCGACAAGGAATTCTTCTTCGGAAGGTTTCGCGGCGAGTTGACGACCGCCCCGATGACTCTGCCAACACCCGGGGACATCAAGAAATTCATCGCGAGCACGCCCGGAGGGATTGGCTACCTGCGCGCCTCCGACGTAGACTCCTCGCTCAAAATTGTCCGCATCAACGGACTGCTGCCCGACGACGACGGCTATCCTATGCGGCTGCGCGCTCGCCCAGCAAAGTAGGTTCGTGCCCTTTTCAACCCGGACTCACAACCCGAGATTTTATGGGAATCATCCGTCCCGGTATTTCAGTGCGGATCGCAAGCATCGAGGGCGCCTTGGGCGGCCGGACCTGCTGGTCCGCTCGGGGCCCCCATACTACGCAAGCAAAGGAGCGTCCGACGACGATGACACGATGATGACGTGCTACATAACGTTCGAACACCACTTTGAGTCTCCGCGCAAGTACGTCATCTCGTTCGCAGATCGGGTCAAGGCTGTCCACCAGTTTCTTGATTCCGATGACCTCCCGGCTTCCACCAACTGGGAGCCCGCGTCCTAGGCCAAATTTTCGAAAGCCAGGGTTATGAGGTTCTCACGGTAGGGGACGGGCTGGATGGCCTACACGCTCTCAGCAGGTCCCTTCCCGATGTGATCATTTCCGATCTGAATATGCCCCGGATGTCGGGATTTGAATTCCTGGCGATAGTACGCAAGAGATTTCCGCGCATCGCAATAGCCATGGGCGGAGAATACATCACAGGCGAAAATCCAAGTGGGATTTTGGCGGACGCTTTCCTGCAAAAGGGACGCGACACGGTCAAGGAGCTTTTCGAAGAAGTCGCGAAGCTGTTGGCCGCTTCTCCTATCAGATCGGAAAGAGAGAAAACTGACATTGCCCCACTCTTCGTGCCGAGAGACCATGCGGGATATCTGATAATCACCTGCCCCAAGTGCCTGCGTCCCAACAAACTGGAAGCGATGAGTTTGAACGGCGGAATTCACCAAACGATTTGCCAGTCATGCAGCACGCCAGTGAAGTTTGAGATTAATCACGAAATCGAGCCGTCGATTAAACGCAAACACGCCTGAGTAAAAGCGTCTCCCGTCCGAACATCAGTCTTTGACAGACGACACTAACCCCATGACCGCCCCTAAGGCTCGGAAATGGGTAGTCGACGAAACCAAGGCCTTTACACTCACAACACCCCCTGCTCCCGCACGCACGCCTCGCCCCCCCGCGCACCACTACGACGTCTCCCGCGTCCCATCGCTCTCCCGGGTCCCAGGAGGGGGTGTAGCACTTTTGCCGTCGCCATACACGATCCCCGTCGCCGTTTGACTCCCTGAATCTCACCGCCTAACATGCTGCTGCAGGCGCTTCCCTTTCCAGGCCTCGAATCCAGCCCGGCTGTCAGTCACAACGCAATGATCGACCAGACCATCTCGCACTATCGTGTGCTCGAAAAGATCGCGGGCGGTGGGATGGGTGTGGTTTATCGAGCGGAAGATACGGTGTTGGGGCGCCCGGTGGCGCTGAAGTTTCTGCCCGAGGACGTGCCCCAGGACCCCCAGGCACTGGAGCGCTTTCGACGCGAAGCCCGGGCAGCCTCCGCCCTCAACCATCCCAACATCTGCACCATTTACGAAATTGGGCAGCACGACGGCCGCACGTTCATCGTGATGGAGTACCTGGACGGGGTCACGCTGAGGCATCGCATCGCCGGACGCCCCATCGACCATGATACCTTGCTCGCGCTGGCGATCGAGATTGCTGATGCGCTCGATGCCGCGCACAGTGAAGGCATCATCCACCGCGATATCAAGCCGGGAAATCTCTTCGTGACCAAGCGAGGACACGCGAAGATTCTGGACTTCGGGCTGGCCAAGGTAACTCGTCGTCTCGGCAACGATTTGGGCTCGAACTCGCAGACGGCGGCAAGCTTCAACGAACCGCATCTTACCAGTCTGGGCGCTGCGGTGGGCACGGTACCCTACATGTCGCCCGAACAGATTTTGGGAAAGCCGCTGGATGCGCGCACGGATCTGTTCTCCTTCGGTGTGGTGCTCTACGAAATGGCAACCGGGCTTCTGCCCTTTCAGGGCGACACCTCGGGAGGGGTCTTCGACGCCATCCTGCATCATGCGCCTCGGGCTCTGGAGCGCGTGCCGGGTAGAACGTCGCCGGAGTTGCAACGAATCCTGGACAAGGCGCTCGAAAAGGATCCCAGCCTGCGCTACCAGCATGCGAGCGACATACGCACTGACCTGCAACGGCTCAAGCGCGACACCGAGTCCGGTCGATCGCCGATCAGCAGCCGTTTCCTGACCTCTGCGAGTACCCCCGCGGAAAAGGCTCGCCGTCCGCTCTGGTGGGTGGTTGCCGCGGGATCGGTCGCTCTGATCGTCGCCGCTGTCATGGCGAGCCAGATATTCACCGCAACCCCTGCCCCGAGAATTCTCAAGACTACTCAGATCACCAAAGATGGCCGGGTCAAGAATGGCAACCTAGTGACCGACGGGACGCGGCTGTACTTCGGCGAGGCCATCCCCGGCAACAACAGCGCCCTCGCGCAGGTTTCCGCGTCGGGCGGAGAGACGGGAATTATTTCGACGACCTTGCCGTTTCCATCGATTGTGGATATTTCGCCGCGAGGGTCAGAGTTGCTCATCAACGCGGGCTCGAGTTTTCCCGACAACCCGCTCTGGTTGTTGCCTCTGCCCACCGGATCGCCTCATCCCCTAGGCGGGATTTCGGGCTCGGTTGCAACCTACTCCCCGGACGGCCAGCACATCGCGTACGTGAAGAACGGAAGCGACCTCTACATCGCGAATCAGGATGGCGGCGAAGCGCGCAAGATCTTGACGATGCAAGTCATTTTTAACGCGGTGTTTTCTCCCGACGGCCGCCGTTTGCGCCTGGACATCTCCGATCCGAAAACCGACTTCGCGACCATCTGGGAAGCAAATGTCGACGGCACCGGCATACACGCGTTGTTGCCGAAGGAATGGCACACCCCGCCTCGCGAGTGCTGCGGCGTCTGGACTCCGGATGGGAAGTACTACATATTTCAGAGTAGGCGTAACGGCGGGAGCAACCTGTGGGTGTTGCGCGAAACCGCTGGCTGGTTTCAGAAGAGCAAGACGCAACCGGTCCAGCTGACGACCGGTCCGCTCGATTTTTACGGCGCCCGGCCCAGCAAGGACGGGAAGCAGCTGTTCGTGGTGGGCGAGCAGGATCGCGCGGAACTGGTCCGTTACGATGGCAAGTCCGGGCAATTCGCCCCGTTCCTGTCCGGCATGTCCGCCGGGCACGTAGACTTCTCGCGTGATGGCAAGTGGGTAACGTACGTGAGCTTCCCGGAGAACACCCTCTGGCGCAGCAAAGTGGACGGAACTGAGCGGCTGCAACTTACCTACTCTCCAGAAATCGTCGTCGCACCGCGCTGGTCACCGGATGGCCGACAGATTTCATTCACCGGTTTCGAGGTTGGCAAGCCGTGGACTGTCTACGTCGTCTCCGTCGAAGGAGGAACTCCGCAGCCCACACTCGTAGAGGACCGCAGCCAGTTGGGCGGGGCCTGGTCAGCTGACGGTAATTCGATCGTGTTGGGCTACATTGAAAGCCGGGAAAAGCATATGAACCTTCGACAGGTGGATTGGAAGACGCAGAAAGTCTCGGATATACCCGGGTCTGACGAACTGTGGGTGCCGAACTGGTCGCCGGACGGTCGCTACCTGTCCGCGATTTCGCGAGACGCGAAACATACCAAGCTCTTCGATTTCAAGAGCAGTCAGTGGTCCGACCTCATCGAGGGTCTGATGCCGACCAACCTGTTCTCTCACGACAGCAAATTTGTCTATTACGAGGACACCGACTCGGTGGTGCACCGCATAAGCTTGCCGGATCGAAAGTCGCAACTGGTCATGAACCTGAAAGATCTGCCTCGCCCTTCAATGCCTTACTGGTCAGCCTGGTTGGGGCTCACACCTGACGACTCCATCCTGGCCATGCGCAATGTCGGCACGCAGGAAATCTACGCGCTCGACTGGCAGCCGTAGGACCCGTCAGACGCGTTCAGCAAATCACGATAGCAAGGGGCAGGCGAGCTGGGGTCTGGCCGTGGTGTTGCTATCCGGGATACCAGACCTTCCGTGGGTCTGCATGGTTACGTTGATAACTCCAGGCTTCCTCGATTAAGCGAGGCAGGTCGAAACGAGGCTTCCACCCCAGCACAAACTTCGCCTTGGCGTTGTCCAGCCAGGTTGAGCGATACGGAGTTTTGATTTTGACAGCCGCGAGACCGCGCGTTCGAAACAGATACTCGGCCACGGCCAGGTAGTCCACCGGCTCATCCATGCAGATGTTGAACGTCTGCTGGCGAGCCTTCGGATGGTCAAACGCGAGCAGGATCGCCTCAACCAGGTCACTGACATGGACGAAGTTACGCTTGGCTGGATTTCCTTCCGCGTCCAGCATGAGCGGCACGGAGCCATCCTTCCAATAAACGTCCGCACGCTCGGTCCCCACCAGGTCTCGCCAGCGCGGCCCTCCGAAGACGTCCTCGCCGAAGGAAAGCGAATATTTGAAGTCGTCCTTCTCCATGATCCAGGGTGCACGCAGGCAACATCCCGAGAGATCGTATTGGACGAAATATTGTTCCAGCATCACCTCTTCGAGCACTTTTGACAGTGCATAACACCCCGGATACGCGCTGTGCTTTTGCTGTTCCGTGACCGGGATGGGATGGGCGTAAAAGAAATGGCCCAGGGCGGCATCTCCGCCAATCAGGATGATTTGCCTGAACGACGCGCTGATGCGGCATTCCTCGAGCACCCAGAACAGGCCTTTGACGGTGACATCGATCACCTCCCCGGGCGTTTCCTTGCAGGTGGCGCAGTGCACCACGTGTGTGACTCCCTCGACGACCGTGCGCACTGTCGCGCGATCCGAGATGCTGCCGCGAACCACTTCCACCCGCTCGTGAGCAGGCAGCAACCGGTTGTGACACAGTGCTCGAACGCAGACATCGCGCCAGTCCTCGGAGTGGAGAATTCGATCAATCAGGTGGGAACCTACTTTGCCCGTTGCACCCGTGACCAGAAGACGCTTCATCAGGCCGACAGTTTACACGCGTTCCCGTTCGCTCCCATCGGCCGAGGCCCTCGGGTTGCGGCGGGACATTGGTCACCCCTGCCCCAGGAGCGAGGTCAACTGTCGTTTCACAGCCGGCCACTCCGCTTCCACGATTGAATAGCGCACCGAATCGCGAGCAATGAAGTCGGCGGCCATCCGGTGGGCGCGCACGATCCCCTCGAACCTTCCGCCGATGCGCTCGAGTGCCGCCCGGGAACGGTGATTGCGCGCGTCGGTATGAAAGCAGACGCGCAGCACCTGCCAGGTTTCGAAGGCGTGCGTCAGCAGCAGCAGCTTGGCCTCGGTGTTGGCCGCCGTTCGAAGAGCCCCACGGGTCAGCCACGTGTAGCCGATCTCACAAGCATCGGGGGCCTGGCGGCCGTGCCGCGTATGGCCCGGCGGCCACAGCCATCGCTCCAGGTTCCAGAAGCGTGTGGACCCGAGGACGCCGCTGTCGCCCACGCTGACGATCGCGAAGGGGACTGCGGTACCCGCGTCCTGCCAGGCCAAGGCCGTGTCGACATAGCGCGTGGCCTCGCCTTTGCCCTGCGGGACGGGACTCCATTGGTAGAGCGCTGGGTCCACGGCCGTTGCGGCGACCAGGCCGTCGACGTGGCGGTGCTGGAGCGGTTCGAGCCGGACGTGCTGGCCCGTCAGAACGAGCGTTTCTGCTCCCACACTCCCAGTATGCAATGGGAGTGAGCGCACCCGCAATGAGCAATGAAAGCTGAGACACTCACCCCGCACACAAATCTTGTTTCTTCGCATTGTGGAGGCAATTGATGGCGGCTTCCGTATGGACTCGGGTTTTTCGAAGACAGATCCGTTTTGCGCGACCCAACAGCCTGAGACGGATTCGCAGCATCTGCTGAGACCTCAGACCTTCTCCCTGCGTTTGCTTCTGGCGTCACATTCATTCCGAATCGTCTCATAACTGGCGGCGAGCGCAGCCAGCTCTTCGTCCGAGAGCTTCTCGATATCAATCATTTCGTTATTGGCGTGACGCAAGGATCGGATGAGTTCGTCCAGCTTGAGATGCATGGCTCGGGCGTCGCGATTTTGAGTGTTTTGAATCAGGAACACCATCAAAAACGTGACCACTGTGGTCGCGGTGTTAATCACCAATTGCCAGGTGTCAGAATAGTGGAAGTAGGGCCCGCTTGCGGCCCAGGCTAAAATGGCGCCCCCTGCGGCCAGAAAGGCCCACTTGGATCCCGCCACCTGAGAGCATTTGGTTGCAAATACCTGAAAACGGTTGGTTGCTCCACTCTCTGATTTTCCAGCCATATTGTTTTGTTCTCCTGCGGGACTCAACGAGGCGGCCATGGGCTTCACTACACTGATTCCAGGTGGGGCCAACCAATCCCGGAAAGCAAAGCCTGTCATGGTGTCTTTACCTGATTGATTCAATTTGGCAATACAGTTAATGCTAGAGATAGCCGCTTGGGAGGCGGGACCCGACGAAATGCATTCTCATAGTCGATGACAATGCCGCCATCCGCAGAGGGCTGCGGACTGTGATCGAATCTGCGGATAGCTCGTGGAGGGTGTGCGGAGAGGCGAGCGATGGTCGGGAAGGAGTCGCGAAAGCGCAGGAGTTGAAGCCGGATCTGGTCGTTCTGGACCTGTCCATGCCTGTGATGAACGGACTGGAAGCCGCCCGCGTGCTCAGCCGGCAAATGCCCGACCTTCCCCTGATCATGTGTTCCCTTCACACCGATCAAATACTCGAAAAGGAGGCCTCGGCGGCGGGCATCCGCACCATCGTCTCAAAAGGCGAGAACATGAGCGAGCTGGTTGGCAAGGCTCAGGCGCTGCTCGAATCCGACTGACCTTTTCCCATCTCCCAGTCGGGGAACTTCAGAACCTCCCTCTTCAACGTCAGCAGCAGATTCGAAGCATCGCTTAACGCTTGCCTCTCCTCGCTCGAACCGCGTTCTTGCGCCAGCTCTTGCAGTCTCTGAAAAATCGCTGCTTCAGCTTCGGCAATGCGCCGCTTGAGCTGGGTTTGATCCAGCTCGCCCGCGGCGCCCTGAACTATGCCCTGCCACTTGGGATATTTGAAGACATAACCGCCATCCTGAGCCATCGCATCCCCCAATCTCGCGACCGCTGAATTTTCTGACCCGCTGCGAATTTCGCCAGCAATTCTGTGGTTCTTAGCCCGCACACGCTCTATTTCGCGCCGTCCTTTTTCCACACGTAGAAGTTCTTGTCGTCGGCAAGCGTTTCGATCGACAGTCCCGCGGTAGCCGATGCACGATGCACGGCCGAACGCAGGTTCGCCAACCCGATGCCGCCCGCCTCCGCCAGCGGAATTTCCAGCGCCGAACCTGAGGGCGCCGTCTTCAGCTCCATGAGAATCCCTTCCACCAGGTCGTGGTGCTTTCCGCGTCTGCCCCGGTCGAGGTTGGCAACTTCGACTCGGCGGTATCTCCCAACCACTGGTGGAGGACCGGCCTTTTTTTCTTTGGGCATCGGGCTCACGCCTGAGAACGTCCACTATGATACCACTGGCACTACTATATGACAAGTATATTTTTATATTGCGTTTACTATCTCTTGCTACGTTTCTTTTGTGCAAGATGCATGCTACGTTTCCGTTGCCGCTGTCGTGCGACGATTCCCGCTCTGCCTCACGCTGAACATAACCGTAGTCCCGATAGACGATCTCAATATTTCCACCTTTTTTTAGTGGCCGGGGTAGGCTCAAGCAGAAGCAAGCAAGAAGGGAGATTCTTTTGCAAGATACCGTCTGGCAGGAATTGTACCAGGCTGCAATGGTCGAGCTTGATCGGCCGACGCTGCAGACCATGATCGAAGTGGCGCGGGCCGCGATCGAGCGACGCGTTCAGGAGCTCCGGGCTGGAAGCGATCACGCTGACCGCATGGCCGAACAGCAGCAGATGGCCGACGCTCTGCAGGGCCCTTCGAACGCTTCACAAAATTGAATTCAGACGGCCCTCCGAAGCGGGCGTCGAAGCCGGCTGTTCAGCCGATGAGGAGGCATTGTGAAACGATCATGTCGCCAGTCCTTGGGACCGATTCGGATCAAGTCCCATGCCACCTGGCAAGAAGTGTTTCCGCACGCCAGGATTGTGACCGACCCGAAGAAGTTGGCCCAGCTCGAAGCCGCAGTTGCGAGGCGCAAACAAGAAGAGGACGACGCACCCTGCTCGATCCACTAAGCGGCAACCCCTCCTCCACCTCAAAGACCCCCTAGCCTCCACTCCTATCCCGAGCTGGGGGTTGCCGTCCAAGATTCTACGCGTGGGGCGTTCTGCGCGTGGGACCGCCCGCGCCTGCAGGGCGGCTCACGACCGGCACTCTGATCACTGGCCGATGTGACTGCTGTCATTCGCCCGCGCGACTCCCGTGGGAAGCTTATGCCCCGGGGAGACAGAACTCATGTGGATGCAAGGTCTCGCGATCGCCGCCCGCCTGTTCTAGGACGCTGAGAGCCTGATTGATGAAGCAGCAGACGGCGGCCCGTGCTCTGACCGGCTGCACATCTCGATTCACTTGAGCACGATGCGCATTCCCTTCCGAGGGCCATCGAAACGGATGAGAAGGGTTTTCTGAGAAGCCGCTTTGAAGATGCCCGACACTTCGTTGTGCTCGTCAAACGCATCGCTCTGTACGGGAGCGGCTGACCTTCGGCAAGCATCCCGTTGAGAGGAACTCCGGGGACGTATTCCATCACGATGTAGGGATCACGGCTATCCGGGTCTTCGCCGACGTCGAAGATCGTGACGATCCCGGGATGCAACAGGCGTCCTGCGGCTTGCGCTTCCTAAAAAAATCGCTCCCGGTATTCGCGCTCTTCTTCGAGCACATGACCAACCAGGCAAATCGTTTTGATCGCCACAAACCGGTCGATCTTCGGGTCCCGGGCCTTGTAGACGACACCCCTCCCGCCGCGGCCCAACTCGGCCACGATTTCATATCGTCCCAAGCGCTTGCCCCAGCGAGTTTCCATCGACCCTGACCCGTTGCGTAGCGGCGATAGTATCGCCAGGGCCACTCAGGTCCCTGCATTACGGAAGTAACGTCTCACACTTACCGTTGTTCGAGCACCTTTCCGACGAGGCAGGCCCTCGATATTGCTTTTCTTGCAGTACACGGCATTCTCGGGCGTGCGATGAAAAATAGGTTGCGTCGTATTCGCCGGACTCGAGGATCTCGTAGGGAACGATGAGCAGGGGTTTGTCCTCGTGCACATACTGGCGGTTCGGGTTCTTATAGCAGACGAGTTGGCCATCAATGGTCAGGAACACATAGAGGTCGTTTCCCACAAAAAATCCGCGGAGGAACTTCTTCACGAGCAACGGCCCGTCCACCAGGAACGCCACCAGCACCGAGAGAACAAACGCGGCCAGATATCCCAAGGGTCAACTCCGAAACAGCCTTGCGCATCCTTTGCCGAGCCTGGGGGAAAGGTCGGTCGTACCATCAAAGATGCCCGGCACAATCTTACTCTGGCCTGGTCAGGAAACCGGACGCGCTTCCCGGGTGGCACCAGTGTGGGAAGTCCAGGGCCAACCCTCAGGAGAATCTCGAATCCCCCAGGGTCCCTGGCGAGCGTCACCGGCGATGAAGAAAAAAATACATCAGCGCGGCGGTGATCAGCAAAGCCAGCAGGAAGCGGAAGATGGTCCAACTGCTGCTGACCTGGGGAGTGATTGGGGTGTTGGTGATCGCATCGCCCACATCGCTGAAGTTCGGCTTTTTGGCTCTTGCATTGCCGAACTTCGCGTCGTCCACGTTGCCACGTTTGCTTGGAATTGCCTGGCCCTGCGGGAGACATGGGGCATTGCCGGGCTGCGAGTCCGCGTTTAGGATGACGCCGGTTTCCTGATTTGCGAAGGTGCTGGCAGTTCCAGACTCGACGCGCGCAGCGAGCGATTTCGACAGCTCGGGAAAGTTCTTATCCACAAACCCGAGGAGTTCCTCGGCAAAGTGATCGATCTTTTCGTGGGTGGCTGGCTCGATCACCGGCGTCCCCGGCTCCGCCGAATGGACCTCAAAGCCGCCTCCGGGCTTGCGCTCGATGTGGACTTCGAACCTGAGTTGTCTGTTTTGAACCGGGAGCTTCAGACTAGGGAACGCCTCTGACAGAGCGACGGTCAGGTTCTCTTGAATCTTTTCTTGTAGTTGCTCCCGCGTCGGGGCTTCGAGCGGCGGGACTGTGGGATCGGTAGCGCGGGCGATGAATCCGCCCTCGGGCTTGGACTCGACCCGGTAACTGAACTGCTGAATCAGGTGTTTGAGTTGCATGTTGTGGCGCAATTGTAACGTGATCCACCGGAGTAATCCTGATTACGTCGGTACTGGGAGAACTCCCGGCCTTTCGCGCTTTCTGTCGAAGGCTGGGGGTCGGGTCGCAGCGATTCGTGCACTTTGCGAATGCTGGGAAGCAGTTCATCCATCGCGCTCCCTTGCTCGCAGCCGAACATGCACGCAACCCGCTTGGCAGTGTCCTGGAACGAGTCGTATGGCTTCCTCCGTGGTCCCCGATGTGGAATGCCCGACCACGGGCTCTGCCTACGGCTCGAAGCAGCATCAAAAAAGCCCCCGGCCCTCGCTCAGAACGCGAAAGGCCGGGCCAGCTGTCCTCCTCATGAAGCCGCCGCGATCTGCGGTCGGCTCTGATCTGCGCGGAATCTGAGCAGGGCGGCAATGTTGCCGACTCTGTCAAACTCCGGGTTGCCTTTCACATAGAACAGCTCGATATCACGCCGGATCGCCATGGGGATCATGGCGTCGCAGACGTCTTCCAGTTCGCGCGTGACTTTGCCGCAGACCGGGCAGTAGGGCACCACGTGCGCGTCCACATGGCCGCAACCGGCGCATTCGACTGCGCGAGCGGTGTAGTTGTCTCCCAGGAACAGGGTTTGCACTTCGCCCATCTCGAGCGAGCGCAGCACCCGGCGCAGGCCGGTCACTCCGCGGCTGTTGCCCTTGGCCATGCTCAGCGCTTCGCGCACCAACTCTTCGCGGCGATGCTCCTGGGCGTCGCGCAGAACGCGGTTGGCGTGCTCGCGGATCTGGTCGAGCGTGAGCGACGCGACGTCGGCGGGAAAATGTCCGATCAGGCGCTGCTTCACGTAGGGATGCAGGTTCGCTTCAAACTCGGACCAGTTGGTGTCGTGGCAGCCCACCACCAGCTTTTCCCACAGGCCGCGCTCGACTTCGTCTTTCAAACGGTCAGCCACTTTCTTGTAGTGCTGTTTGGCTTCATTGGCGACGCGGCGTTCCACGTGGCCGGCATCGTAGCCGGCGTAGCCATCGCTGCGGCCGCGGGGCAGGTTGTGGAACAGGCCTCCACGCTCTTTGAGTTCGTCGAGGCGCAAGTCGAAGAAGCGTCCGCGCTGGCGGTCGATCAACGCCACGCACAGCTTGGGCTGGGCACCCAACAACTCCGCCAAGGGCTTCAGGTGGAAACGGCGATTTACGAATAATTGCGTGCCCGGCAGTTGCGGTGGAAGATCGAACTCGCGCCAGATTTTCTTGGTGCTTGAGGCGAACACGGCTTTGGCTTTCGCTCCGTTGCCGTGCAGGTTGTTGGCGACCTCGAGAATGCGCTCGAGGTCTTCGCGGGCACAGGCACCCTTGCCCTGCTTCTCGACCTCGCGCAGCGCCTGGCGGACCAGGTCCTTCGCAAGAATCGTTTCTTCCTTGTGTGAACGGTTCTGGGGGATGCGGGGTTGAAAGTAAAAACTCAGGGCACAACCGTCTCCGTTGGATTGGAATGCGGCCAGCTCTCGGATGTCCTCGCGGGTCATCATCACGATTTCTCCTGCGTGCTGAGAAGTGAATTACGCCGTACTGGATCGTGGGTGGCTCAGCCTTGCGCGTTCCTTGCGAAGGCTGGGTACCGGTGTTTGCTTGGACGGAGCGGCGAACATGGGGGACTTGCGAAGGTGTTCCCGGGCCACGGACACGGAAGCGCGCACGTCGTCCAGCTTGCGGTCAGTGATCGCGGCGATTTCGTCGTGGGTAAAGCCTTCCACGGCGTAGAGGATAAAGGCCTCGCGGGCTGACCGGTCGGTGCCGAGCAAGGCGGTCTCGACCAGGCGCAGCATTTCATCGGAGGAGGCGATCTGTTCGGGAGTCGAGACCCGGCGGTCGGCAATTACGGTTGCGCCCAGGATTGCTTCGTCAGGCTGGTGAAACTGGAGTTCGGCTTCATCGCTGGCGCGCACGTTGCGTTGCCGGGCAGAGTCTTCCAGATGCACGCTGCCGTTATGCTCGTGGGCGCCCCGGGCCATGTCGTCCATGGAGCGCAAGGCGAGCCGGTATAGCCAAGGTTCGAGAGCGAGCCGCTCGGGCTTCTCGCCGCCGTCGCCCAGCGCGCGAGCAATGGCTTCGTCGATGACTTCGTCCTTGGTGACCGACTCGCCTTCGATCTGTTCCGAGGCCTCACGAAAATAGAGCTCGCGTTCCACGAAGCGCTCCAGTCGTGACAGGTTCACGTTGACGTATTTCCGAATGTCTTCGCCCGAAACCAGCGGAGCCTGGACCGACGCGAGGGTATCTTCGAAGGGCGTCTGCCGCTCGGGACGCGTTTCCGCTCCCCGCCGCCACCGCGGCCACTTGTGGCTGGAGCGCAAAAGATCCTTGTGCCGGATCACCTGCTGCAGCAGATCGTCGAAGGCCGCTTTTACGGCCGCCGAGGGAGTGCTGGCTTTCTTTTGCGCGGCCATCTGTCCGGAAGGCAAGCGGAGGTTCAGCGAGACGATGACTCCTTCGCGGGGCGAGTTCTCTTCGAGCAGTCCCTTGAGGTGAATGAGTTCGGGGCGAAAAGCCTGCAGACGCTTGCGCAGTTTTTCCACCTGCTGGTGCACTTGTTTTTCGATGTCGGGAGTTTTGCGGACTTTGTATCCGATATGAACGTTCATGAGAGCCTCGGAAACCGGGAGCAGATCCGGTGAAGCTTTCAATTTCTCTTACAAGTCGAATTCTACACCCCACTGGGAATGGTGCAACCCGCGTTTTGCAAGAATTTTATGTCCCTACGGTCCAACGTAGTGTGATCGCTGTACTTATGAGGCAGCGATCAGGTCTTGGGCGTCAGGTCCTGGGTGGGCGTCGAGCCGGAAGCCTGCGAGGAGGCGGTGGGAGGCTCGACGGTTGTGTCGTTAGGGTCGGCGAGCACATTGCCGACCGATTCGTTTTCCCAGGGGTCGCTTTTCATGCGAAGAACCATGACCCCGAAGAACACCAGCGCGATCAACGCGATGATCCCGACCATTGTCATGGGAGCCCCCCGGACTCTAAACCCCGACGGTCACAGATGTTTCCGTGCGCGTGACATTACGGTAGAGCGTGTCGCGTTCGACCGGTTCCCTGCCGGCTTCGGTGATAAGGCGGACAAGTTCCTGACGGCGCATGCCTTGTGGCGTCGTGGCGCCCGCGTCGTGATAGATCTTTTCTTCGATCACCGTACCGTCGATGTCGTCGGCGCCGAAGCGCAACGCGATCTGCGCAATCTTCGCGGTCATCATCTGCCAGTAAGCCTTGATGTGCGGGAAATTGTCGAGCACGAGGCGGCTGACGGCGATCTGCTTGATATCAAGCATGCCGGTGGTTTTCGGCAAGTGCTGCAACGGCGTGTTGTCGGGATGAAAGGCTAATGGAATGAACGTTTGGAAGCCATGCGTTTCGTCCTGCAGGTCGCGCAACTTGAACAGGTGGTCAATGCGGTCTTCGTCGTTTTCGACGTGGCCGTAGAGCATGGTGGCGTTTGATTTAAGGCCGATCTGATGCGCGATCTTTGCGGTGTCGAGCCACTGGTCACCGTCGATCTTGTGATCGCAGATGATGTGGCGCACGCGGTCGGCGAAGATTTCCGCGCCACCGCCGGGAAGTGAGTCGACGCCGGCGGCCCTCAGTTGTTCCAAAGTCTCACGGATGGAAAGCTGGGCGCGCTTGGCGAGGTAGGCGACCTCGACCATCGTGAAGGCTTTGAGATGCACCTGCGGAAAACGCTGCTTCAAGCCTGAACACAAATCCAAAAAATATTGGAACGGCAGATCGGGATGCAGGCCACCGACGATGTGGAATTCGGTGACAGCTTCGCTGTATCCCGAAGCTGCTGTTTCGAAAGCCTCTTCGAGCGCCATGGTGTAGGCGCCGGGGCTATCTTTCTTGCGTCCGAAGGCACACAGCCGGCAGGCGGCCACGCACACGTTCGTCGGATTAATGTGGCGATTGACGTTGAAGTAGGCTTTATCGCCGTGCAGGCGTTCGCGAACGTTGTTTGCCAGCCAGCCGACGGCGAGAATGTCGCCGGTGCCGTAGAGTGCGAGGGCGTCCCGCTCGTTAAGGCGTTCGCCGGCCAGGAGTTTATCTTTGATGGGGTGAAGGCGCGCGTCGTCGGTCTGGAATGGGTGGACGGTGGCCATACTGTGTTGATGATAGCGCAGGATGGAGGCAGGTGTCAGGTGTCGGGTCTTAGGCGTCAGGTGTCAGGTTCTGCGTCTCAAGGCCTCAGGTCGCGTCCACCCTAGCGACGTGCGAGCAAATCTCCCGCGACAAATATCAAGAACACCACCGAGATCACGCCGTTCATGGTGAAGAAGGCGGCGTTGAGTCTGGACAAGTCATTGGGATGGACGAGCGAGTGTTCGTAAAGGAGCAAGGCGGCTACAGCGAATACCCCCACGATCGCCAGCTTGCCTAGACCGAACGTCAGGACGAGCCAGATCAGCAGTAACAACATGATCAAGTGGAAGATGCGGGCTACGGCGAGGGCTCCGCGTATTCCGATGTGGCGCGGGATGGAGTGCAGGTTGGAGTGCCGGTCGAATTCGTAGTCCTGGCAGGCATAGAGAACGTCGAAGCCTCCGACCCAGAAGGTGACGGCGGCAGTGAGCACAAGAATGCGCGGATCGAGCGAGCCGCGGACAGCGATCCAGGCGGCGGAGGGGGCGATGCCCAGGGAGAATCCGAGAACCAGGTGCGACCAACGGGTGAAACGCTTGGTGTAGGAGTAGAACAGGACAACTGCGAGAGCGACCGGGGAGAGGATGAAGGTCAGGTGATTCAGTCGCGACGCAGCCAGCACAAAGATGGCACATGAAACGACGACGAAGGTCGTGACGAATGCTGGCGTCAGGGCGCCCGTCGGCAAGGCGCGGGTCCGGGTGCGTGGGTTGGCGGCATCGATGGCGGCGTCGGCTACACGGTTGAAAGCCATGGCGGCGGAGCGGGCCGAGACCATGGCGACGACGATCCAGGCGACTTGGTGCCCGGTGGGCAATCCTCCGGCGGCCAGCATGGCTCCGCAGAGAGCAAAAGGGAGCGCGAAGATGGAGTGCTCCCACTTGATCATCTCCAGAGTCGTGCGCAGATTGTGGAGAAAGGGCACAGTTGCATTTTAGCGGATGCGGGGACATCGGGTGGCGAGTGGCCTTGGTCAGGCGAGAGCCAGCCGCAAAGAACGCCAAAGGCTGGGCCACCCGCGGGATCGTCAGCCGGGCTCAGGGGCGGGAGTCTAACAGTCGCGCGGCTACCTTGGGATCGGCCGTGGGCAATTTGCAGGCGTAGTTGTCGCAGATGTAGGCCGCCGCTTTCCCCTGGAGGGGATGGACGCTGGCAACGAAAGGGAGCCAGCGCGCAAGTTGCCGCTGCCCCGCACCGTCGTCGGCGAGCAATAGAATTTTGTTGGGAAGAAAACGGTCATTCACCAGGCGCAGCAGCGCCCGCGTGTCTGAGGAGCGAAGATCCCCGGCGATGACGACTTGGCGCTTGTGGGCAAAATCAAAATCGAGCGCCGAGGCCATCGCCGGAACGGCCTCGCCGTTGGCGGTTAGAAGTGCCCCGAACGAGGACAGGGTCTTTCGAGCCTGGTCCCGCCAATCCTCGCGGTCGGTAATCTGCGCAAGGTGCAACAAATTCATGGCCGCCCTTGAATTGGGAGAAGGCTGGGCGCCGTCGTAGGCCTCTCGCGTGCGTGCGAGGAGGGATGAATCCCCGGACGCGGCGTCGAAATATCCGCCGGGTTGGGTATCCCAGAACAGTTCGTCCTGCTTTTTCTGGAGGGAGACAGCCCATTGCAGCCATCGAATATTGAAGTCAGCAGCGTAAAGCACCAGCAACCCATCGATCAGGCTGGCGTAGTCATCCAGAAAGCCTTCGACGGTCGCGCTTCCATCGCGATAGCTGCGCCACAGGCGTTTGGATTTTGGTTCGTAGAGATGGGAACGCAGGTACCGGGCGGTCGACTGGGCCGCGGCCAGATACCTCGGCTCATCGAGCACCTGATTGGCGTGGGCGAGGGCCGCGACCATCATTCCATTCCAGTCGGTGACAATCTTGTCGTCGCACAGAGGTCGCGGGCGGTGGGACCGACTGGCCGCAAGGGTTTTGATCGACGATCCAAGTTGTTCCGACGCTGCGCGGACGCTCATGCCGAAGTGCTGCGCTGTATCTTCCGTGGTGTGGGCCTCGTATAACACGTTGCTTGCGAGTGCGACCTCCGGCGAGGGAATATTTCCATCCTCTTTCACGCCGTAGCGATAGTTGAAGATCTCCGCGTTCCGGGGACCAAGAATGTGTCGGATCTCGACCGCGGTCCATGTATAGAAAGCGCCCTCGCGAATCTCCTGCTTCCCTGCCAGCACGCTGTCCGCATCCAGCGCGGACGCGAAACCGCCACCGTGGACCTGCAACTCCCGCAAAGAGAAATCGAGAATGTCGCGGGCTACATTGGCGAAGAAAGGATCGTGCGTAATCTGGTACGCGTCCGTGTAGGTGAGAGCAAGCTGAGCCTGGTCGGAAAGCATTTTCTCAAAATGCGGAACTCGCCAATGCGCGTCGGTCGAGTAGCGATGGAAGCCGCCGCCGAGCTGGTCGTGAATGCCGCCCTGGGCCATCGCACGAAGCGTGGTGAGAGCCATATCCAGAGTCTCTGGCCTGCCAGTGCGAGCGTAGGTACGCAACAGAAAATCCAGCGTGACAGGCCGAGGAAACTTCGGCGCTCCTCCAAAGCCGCCGCTCTGGCGATCATAATTGGAGGCAATTTGCTGAAGGGTCTGGTCCAGAACCGCAGGCTGCAGAGCTGCTTTGGCTGAAGGTGGCTTGCTGACCATCTCGACAAGTTCCCGCGTCGAGCGACTGGCGTGATCGGTAACCTTATCGCTGTCTTTTGACCAGGTATCCGCGGTCTTAACGAGCAATGCTTTCAGCGTGTCGGGTGGAAAATAGATCCCCCCGAGGAAAGGCTTGCGGTCGGGCGTCAAGAACACGTTTAAAGGCCAGCCACCGCTGTTGGTGGTCGCTTCGACATATGCCATGTAGAGGCGATCGATATCAGGGCGCTCCTCGCGGTCTACCTTGATGGCTACGAAATACCGGTTCAAGACCGCGGCAATCTCGGGATTTGAATACGACTCCCGTTCCATCACGTGACACCAGTGGCAGGTGTAGTACCCGATCGACAGAAACACCGGCTTGTGCTCACGGCGTGCTTTTTCGAATGCTTTGCCGCCCCACGGATACCAATTTACGGGATTGTGGGCGTGCAGGAGAAGATAGGGGCTCTTTTCAGTGATCAGACGATTGGTGTGGGGCGAGGCTGTGGAAGCGCGCTGAGCCGAGGAACTCGCGGCAGCCGCGGAGACCTGCTCACCAGCGGGTGCAGATGGTGCTGCGGGGGGCGTTGAAACCGCGAAAAACGCAATCACAGTGAGGAACAGAACGGGTGCGCACCGGGGCGACCGAATGGAGGCGGGAACGCGTTCGAAAGACATACGGTCTATCCGGTCACCGTTCCGGTCGGCGGCCTCACCCCAACCCATTTCTATCGTCCCAGACAACCAGGCTTGCGCCGTAGCGCCGCCATGCGGCGGACCCACGGGTAAGCCCTTGTGCATTGAACAATACTTCAAAGCAACCTGGTTTCAGAAGCGATGAACTCATGCTGGCGGACCAGACCCAGTCGGAGAATGCAGCATCGCCGCGCCTTCTATGATATCCGGAACACTCTGGACTTGGAGTGTCACTCCCGCGGGTAGCCTTGATCGCCAATCAGGGGGACGAAGCGGCATCCGATCTGCAATTGAATGACCGGACTCCCCCGCTCTTTGGCGACGACTTGCAGGAGCTGAGCATCGACGGAGCCGACGGGAACAACCAGACGACCGCCCTCGCGGAGTTGGTCGAAAAGCGCAGGGGGTAGTTGGGGAGCAGCAGCGGAGACGATGATGGCGTCGAAGGGCGCCTGGTCGGGCATGCCGAGGCTGCCGTCACCGGTGCGGATGGTCAGATTTGTGTAGCCGAGTCGCCGGAGTATAGCTTCCGCGGCGGCCGTGAGACCAGGATGGCGGTCCATCGAATCCACGTGTGCCGCCAGTTCGGCCAGGAGCGCGGTTTGATATCCCGAGCCGGTGCCGATTTCGAGAACAGCGTGGTTGGGGGCAAGGGCCAGATTCTCGAGCATGAGCGCGACCATGTAGGGCTGGGAGATTGTCTGACCATACCCGATGGGGAGCGGACTGTCCTCGTAGGCCCGGTCGCGGTAGGACTCGGAAACAAATTCGTGCCGCGGGACGCGGGCCATGGCGGCGAGCACGAGCTCGTCACGGATGCCGCGCTGGCGTAGTTGGGTCTCGACCATGTGGTGGCGGCGGCCGGCCAGATCCAGGTCGGACGAGATGGGGGAGGACGGTTTCAAGGACACAATCTTAATGCCTTTCGTCGCTGGTTGGAGGGCGTCGGTTCCAGCATGCTTCAGACCGAAGCTTCACCGCCCGGAGCGCGCAGGCATCGCGGAAAAAACTGCATTCGACCAGGAAGGATACCAGGGGAGTGCGAAAAGACCTTCTTCTAATGGAACCCCCGTTGTGCCGGCCACCGAAAAGCCGATCCTCATCGGGACCGGCATTCTGCGCAAGCTTGCAACGGCGAATGTCCGAAGGCTAGAAGTTGAGGACAATTCCGGTGGAGAGGCGGGTATTGTCCTGGCGACCGCTGAAGAAGCGGGTTTGCAGGTAGTCCCCCTGGAAGCGCCATGCCACGCCGTGAATGAGGCGGTAGTCGAGGCCGCCTCCGACAGCGGTGGCGAAGGAAGTATCGGAACTGGAGACACCCGAGCCACTGGCGCTAACGTGTCCGACACCGACCAGCAGCTCGGCGAAAGGCCGGAAGTTTCCGACCGAAGCAGACAAGCGCGGGCCGAACAGCACGTTGTGTTCGCTCCCGCTGATTTGAACCGACGGGCAGGGCGGCCCGGGCGGCAATGGGCAAATGATGGGAACGTCTGTACCGCCGTAGTGGCCGCTGAAGTCTGCCACGATGCCCAGAAGTGGAAAGACTTTGCCTTCGAGAGAACCTTCCCAGCCGTTGAGATTCGAGCTCCGGCCGGTAGCAAGATCGCCACGCGCGTAGGAGTATCCAAAAAAGATATTGCCCTTCGGAATCTGGGCTGCAGCAAACGATGTCAATGCGAAAAAGAGAAATGGTAAGAACAGCCTGCTTTTGGACACAAACCCCTCCTGTGACAAACTGACATTTTTGGATGCAGACAGGAGGCTGCAGGATGGCAATAACGCCGAACGGGAACCAATCTGAGTACGTCGCCTCGTCACCGGGCAGACAGGCGCTACTTTTTGCGCTGGCGAACTTTTACGTCGAAGCTGATGACTCCGTTCTGGTCGCGTGTACCGACGATCGAGACGTTCCTGCCAACGTAGTACTCGCCTTGAATGATCTGCTGCGAGGCCTGGGAAACGTTCTGGCTGTAAGTAAGGGTGAACAGGTTGGAGAGCTGCTGTTCGATGGTCACCTGGGGGCCGCGGGTGGGGTTGGTCTCGGTGTTCAACCCCTGAGGATCGATCTTGATGCGGCTGACTCCGAACAACCTCTGGACGCGGTTGCTGACGGTGGCGTTGAGCGCTTCACTGAGAATGAGGTTGGAAGCGGTCTCGCTGAAGGCGGAGTTGCCCGACTGCGCCAGCTGCGCAGACTCCTCACGAGTCTGACCCACGGCGAGAAGCGCGATGATGTCGGCTTCGGGCAAGGGCGGATCGGAGCGGTATTTCACGCTGAGCGGCTTGCTGGTATCGCCGTTGACGCTGACGGTGATGTCGTAGTCGCGCACGCGGGTGGTGGCTTGCAGGTCGAGCACGGGCTGGATGCTGACCGGGCTCTGGAACATGACTTCACCGCGCTCCAGACGGTACTTCGCGCCGTTGAAGTTGATCTCGCCTTCGAGGACTTCAATTCGTCCGAGCAGAGCGGGTTTGGCGGCGGTGCCGCGCAGGCGCAGATCGGCGTCGCCGGACAGCCGGGCGATGGCGGTCTGCATCTGCAGGTCGGCGGCAGTGGTGACGTGGATGTCGAGCTTGATGCGATAGAGCGGCGAAGTGGCGGGCGGAACGACGACCGATTGGCGGCCGCTGGCGGCGTAGGCGGCGAAGTCGAAGCCGGGCGTGATGGCGAGCTTGGTGATGTTGACGTCGCCGCTAAGCGTCGAGCCTTCACGCGTTCCGTAGAAGCGGACGTCGGCATTGGCGGTAGAACTGACGCCCGGCGGATAGCGGAGTCGAACATCCTGCGCTTTTGCCGAGAAATCGAAATTGATCTGGCCCGCGTAGGTGCTGGCTTCCCCGGTGAGGGTGAGGGTTCCGCCGCCGCTGCGAGCCGTGAGCGCCTCGATTTGCAGGCGGTTTTTGTTGAACGACAAGGAACCGTTCATGTCACTCAGCCCGCTGGGGAGACCGGCGTAGGAAATCGATCCGTGACTGACGTTCACTTTTCCCTGCAGGAGCGGGTCGGCTGCCGGGCCGGTGACCGTCATGGCGAGATCGACCATGCCGGAGGAGGTGAAGGCAGAGTTGAGGGTCTGGATAAGCGTTAGGTTCAGATGGCCGTCGGCAGCGAGATCGAGGTCGTGATTGCCGACCAGAGAGGCGGTGCCGTGCGCCGAGAAGTCGGTATCCTCGCCGACGATGTGCAATTGCTGGAGGCGCACCATCTGCTGTGCGACGGTGAGACGGATGGGGCCCTGGTTTTTGAGCTTGACGTCGTCCACGGTGACATCGAAATCTCCGAGGTCGGCCACCACATTCATCTCGCCCGGCTTGCGGAGCGAGCCCCTTAGTCGCACCTCGCCGCTGACGGCGGAATGCCCCGCGATCCGGCCATGCAGGTACTCACGGAAAATCGAATCGGCATCGAGGTGGTCGAGGTGGAGGGTAAAGTCGGCGGGATAGTCGCCACGCGGCAGAACGGTGCCGTCCAGACTGAACTGGGCGCGCTCGAACTGGGAGCGGGCGGCGAGGCGGATGGATTCGCCCTCAGTGTTGGCATCGAGAGTAAGATCGCCGGCGCGCTCGTGATCGAGCGTGAGATCGTGAATCAGAATCCTGGCATTCACCGCCGGGGCTTCCGGAGTACCGGAGCCCTGCGCCGTAATGTCGAGGCGGCCTTCCACCGGTATGCGGCTGGCCTGCAGTTTGGGGACGCGGCTCAGGTCAAAATTCTTGCCGGTGAGGTTAAAGCGGAAGTTGCGGGAATCGGGGTTATAGGCAGCGCCGCCGGTCGCTTGCGCCTCGCGGTAGTTCATCTGGATGTTGTTGAAGGAGGCTTCTCCATGGTTCCAGCGTAGATCCGAATCGAAATGCTGAATGGGCTCACCGTAGACGACCGTGTCGGTCAGATGCACGTGGCCGTCGGCGTGCGGAGCGGCGCGCGTACCGCCGGCCTGCAAGGACAGGTTCATGTGACCCGCAACGGGGTAGCTGTAACCTGCGATGGCCTGGAGTTCGGCGATGTCGGCTTCCTGGAGGTTGATGTTGGCCGTGAAGGCGTCGCCGGCAGTGAACTGCCCTTTCGAGAGTGCCGCGCTGAGGTCGAAGCGAGCGCTGGCGTCACCGTGAACGGCCGTGGCGTGACGAATGGCAACGCTGCGCTGACTGAGTTGGATGTCGGCGGCCAGCGAGTCCCAGTGGACGGGCTGCTTGGGAGCGCGATCAGTCGCTGGAATGAGCGAGTCGAAGTCCTCAATTTGCAGGTGGCCGACCAGACTGGGAGCGGAGAGTTTGCCGCTCGCGGTGCCGCTGAAACGCGCGCTTCCGTGCAGCGTGACGGGAAGGCGGTCGGGCCCGTGCAAGGCGAAGACCAGCGGCTGCAGCTCAGATAGGTCGCTGGTGGCGGCGGAAAGTTGCAGTGTGGAATCGGCGCCGAGTTTACCGTTGGCGTGGATCTGGCTGGAGCGGGTGAACAAATCGAACTGGGCGAGTTCGAGTTCTTCCTGATCCGCGCGATAGGCGCCGCGTGCGGAGGCCGTGACGGGAACGTCGCGCGGCTTAAGACTGGCGGGCGGCACCAGATTAAGGACAAATTCAGTTTCGGCGCGACGAAGGGACCCGGTCCAGCGAATATCGACGGTACCGTCGGTCGTGCCCGCCAGGTTCAAACGGTCGAGCGGGTACTGGCGCGTGCTTAAAGCTGCCGCGACCGCTCCCGCGGAAATGTCTTTGAGGCGAAGGCGGAGGACGCCCTTCTGCTCCTCGGGTTTCTTCTCTTTCTCTTTGGCTCGCGGACTGCGCTGGGTTGGGTTGCGGGTCGGCGCCGTTGCCGGTTGCGGAGTGAGCCAGTTCGTGAACTCCGCATCCCCGGTAATGGAGCCACCCAGCAGACGGCCTTGGGTTTTCGTGAGCTTTAGTTGACGCTCGTCCACGGAGAAATCGGAACCGAGGGTGGCCTCACGCAGGGTGATCTGGTCGTCGCGCCAATCAAAGTTCTTGAGGGCGATCTTGCCATCGGAGGAGAACTTTTCGGCGGTCCAGGCCCCCTGGCCGCTGAGGTCAACGACGCCGGCGCGCAATTCGCCCAGGCGAGAGATGTCGGCGACCTCTGCCAGGTCGACCCTAACGCTGTAGACGGCTTCTAGCTTCGGCTGGCGGAAGTCGGTGACACGGCCGTGGGCTTCGATGTGGGAGCGGGCGGAACTCCACTTCAGCGAATGTACTTCGACTTCGTTCTTTCCCAGGCTGAAATGGGTGGCGGCGAGCCACACGAAGGGCCGGTAGTCCTGCCATTGGGTTTCGACGCGTCCCAGCAGTAGGTTGCCTTCGTAGCGGCCGTGCAGGAAAGAGTAGGACATGTCGGCCGAGACGCCCGAAGCATTGAAGTCACAGGGGATGCGGCGGTTGTTCCAGAGAAACTCGCCGCGACGGACCTCGAGCTGATTGATCGAGAGCGAGAACAGCTGCTCGACGGGAGTTTCGGTCGAGGCATGGTGAATCTTCGGAGTGGGCACGTTGGTGCTGCCATCGGGATAAACGATGAAGTCAACGACGGGGTGGTCAAGGATAATGGATTTGAAACCGAAACTGGTCTGAAGCAGTGAGATGACCTTGATCCGGGCAACGACGCTGTCAGCGTGTGCCAGGGGAACCTGGCCGGGACCTTCCAGGCCGTGGAGGGTAAAGTCGCGAATTTCGACTTGCAGGCGAAACGGGATGGTGTGGTAGGTGCCCAGTTCGACCCGGCCGCCGGTCTCATCCTCCATGGCGGTAACAATGCGGTGACGCACGTAGGCCTGGAACGAGTCGGTGGTCATGTACCAGGAAGCGGCGCCGAACAGGATCAGGCCAACCAGGAACAGGAGCAGCAGATACTTCCACCACCGCCGACGTGCGGGCCTGGGAGCTACCTCGGTCACTCCTGTCCTCCCCCCGGAGCGGGCGGGCTGGAGATGGTGACCGAAGTGTGGATCTTGCTCTCCGCGCGCAGGCTCTGCAACCAGGAGGAGAACAGCTGGTTCACTTTCTCTTCGGTGAGGATCTCGCGAATCTTGCCGGAGACGGTGGCGAGCGGGACGTCCTGGGAGCCGGAGCCGCGTAGCTTGGGGAGGAACTTGTCGCGGTAGTAGGACTCGATGGTCTGCTCATCAATCTGCACGCTGGGGCGGAGACGAGCTTCGACCTGGCGCAGAGTGGCGATGTCATGGGCGACACGCGCTTCGAGTTGCTTCTCGTTGAAGCCGTAACGGGCGAGGGCGGCGCGCCATGCCTCCGGCGAGCTCGCGGCATGCTGAGCCTGTAATTCCTGCATGCGTTGCTTCATTTCATCGGCGGGCGGCTGCGGAGCTTCAACACCCTGGGCTTGTTCCCGGAGCAGTTCCTGGTCGATGAGGCGATCGAGCGCACGGGAGCGGTCCTGGTCGGACAGCTGGTCGAGCGCTCGGCCTTCGACGAAGGCTTCGAAGCGCACCGCGTCGTCCCAATCGCTTTGCAGAATCACGTGGCCGTTGACGGTGGCGACAATGCGATCGATCACGTCACCGGCGTGCGCGACGATTGAAGTGGCTGCGGCCACCCAGAGGAGGAATGTGGCGACCTGGGAGAGCTTTCGCATCAGAATGCCTGACCGATACTAAAGAAAAAATTGAAGTGATTGGCCCGCTGCGGAACGAACTGGGTCTGGGTCGTCTGTCCGTTCACCGTATTCGTAATGGTATTGAAACTGGGGAACGCCGGCGGATTCAGATTGTACCCGAAATCAAAGCGGACCGGACCGATGGGTGTCTTGTAGTGCACCCCGAGGCCAACGGCGTGCGAGATGTAGTTAAAGTCGCACTGGGTGTAGGTGGCTTCGTGCAGGCAGAGGTCGGCGTCCTTCTGGTGCCAGCGGAAGAGGTGGTCGACCATGTCGTTCGCCTTGGCGAAGACGTTGCCCATATCGTGGAAGACGGCGAAGCTGATGTTGTCCTGGAAGAACGGCAAGTCCGTGGGCGGCAGGCGCAACTCGAACTGGTTCAGGAACAAGGCGCTGCCTCCTACGGGAAATCCGGTCCTCAAGTCTCGCGGCCCTGCCTGATTTAACCCGAACCCACGATGAGAGTTGCCGCCACCCGATAGAAAACGCTCAGGCAGCGGGATAAGGTTCACATCCGTGGGGGCGGTGAGGAGGTCGGCCGGTTCGAGAATAACGGTGCTCCCGAAGGGAGTTTGCACACCCACCCGGGTGGAACGGGCAAGCACAAACTGTTTGGCGTGTGGCCGGTGCTTGCCGAGGAGGTAGTAGGAGGAATTCTGCACCAGGATGCGACTGAAATCCGCCTCGGAGCCGAAGTAGCTGGCGGCCACGGCGGCGTCGACGGTGGTGTAGGTGCCCTTGGTGGAGTCCAGCGGGCTGTCGCGGTGGTCCCGGATGTAGGTGAATCCCGGGCTCCCGACGCGGGTGGGCTGGGACAGCAACGGGATCAGGTTCGAGCTGATGACCAGGTTGCTGGCCTGGACGCGGCGGTAAGTGAGGCTATACACCATCTCGCTGGGCGGCCGGCTGGAACACTGCTCGAAGGTCCCTAAGCACTGATGAACCTGGGCCGAGCCTTCCAGGCGCTTGGAGGTGAACGTGGTGATGTCGAGGGTGTTGTCGTAGAAACCGGTGAAGGACAGGGTGAGCTTGTCGTTGTCGAGCCAGCCGGGCGCGTTGTAGCTGATCAGCGCACGCTGCTGCAGGCGGCCCAGGTGTCCTTTGAACGCGATGGTGTGGTTCAGCCCGCGAAAGTTCAAGCGAGTCACTTCGAGCGAGACCCGAGGGCTGGCACCGGTGCGTCCCTGGGGGACGTTGGCGCTGGTTCCAGGCTGTCCAGTCTGGACTTCAAGTCCGAGACCATAATTGAAGGTGTAGCGCTTGGCTTCGTGGATATCAACCAGGACGTTCTTATAGGGGTCCTCGCCATTGGGATTCTGGACGGCGGTATCAACCTGGCTGAAGATCCCCAGGTCATAAAGGGACGCTTGCGTGCCGAGCATGTCTTCCTGGCTCAGAGCAGAGCCGGGTGGCACTTTGAGCTTCCGTTGAACCACGTAGGGGCGGGTGTGCACGAGGCCGGAAACCAGGACCTGATCCACAAAGAACTGCTCGCCTTCCTGAATCGTGAAGGTCACGTTGATGCGGTCGGCCGTCCCGCGTACGGGCTCAGTGGAGACTTCCAGGCTTGCATTGGGGAATCCACTATTAAAGTAATAGTTGAGGATGGTGTCGCGATCGCCGGCCAACTTGTAGTCGGAATAGGGCTGCCCCGGGGCGGTATCGATCTTGGCGAGCAACTGGTCGGCGAGAACTTTCTTGTCTCCGAGGATTTTGAGATCGCCGACCAGAGTCTGGGGGCCTTCGTCGACTTCTAGCTTGATGCCGAGTTGATTGTCCTTGCCCTCGTAATTCTCTTCGACGCTGCTTTTGATCTGAATCTGGCGAAACCCGTTGGCGCGGTAGAGGTCCTGGAGTCCGTTAAGGTCGCTGGCCAGCAAGGCCTGGCTGAAACGGCCGTGGGAAAGCAGGCGAGTGACGGGCTGAACTTGCATGCGGGAGCGCAGCGCTTCCTGGTCGAAATACTGGTTGCCGGTGATGATCACTTTGACCAGCTTGTGGCGGGCGCCGGAATCAATGAAATAGATAGCGCGCAAGTGGTTCCTCGAGGAGTCGGATTCCTTCCTGACGCCGACCTTCGCATCGAAGTAGCCGCGGGTCTGCATATAGTCGAGCAGATTGCGGCGGCCCTCGTTCAACAGGTCGTCATCGAGCGCGTTCTCTTCATACACCGGAACTCGCTTTTTCAGCACGGACTGGCGGATTTTGAAGCCCTCGACAGCGATGTCAACGGAGGGGCCGGGATCGATCAGGAAGGTATAGTCCACCTTATTGACGTCGGGCCGGTAGACGCGTTCAGAGACCGACACCTGGGCCAGCAGGCGATTCTGTTTCAGGTATTTCTTGCGGATCTTCTGCAGGGCATTGGTGATCCGATCGGAGGTCACGCGGTCGCCGGGATGGACTCGGGCAATATCTTCGATCTGGCCTTTGGAGTAACCGGCGTCACCCTTGACCGTGACTACGCCCACCTGAGCGGCTGCTCCTGGAGTCACCCGGAAAAGCATGTCCATCTGACTGGTCTCCGGGTGGGGATGCTCCTCATGGGTCAGGGATGCGCGGTAAAAGCCATTGTCGGACATGAGTTGGAGGATATTCTTCCGGGCGCGCTCGAGCTTCTCAGGACTGTAAACCTCGCCCAGCTGAAACTTGGTAGCGCTGACGATCTGGTTCGCGCTGGGGCGGCCGGGGTCGCCCTCGACGTTGATCGCACCGATGAAGTAATTGCCGACGGTTGAAAACGTCAGGATCACCTGGTTGTCGGAGGTCTTCTCGGCCTCGACCTGGATGTCGGCGAACAGCCCGCTGTCATACAGCACCTTGACGCTGTCGCGAACCCGTTCGCGGTCGAGCGGCTCTCCCACTTTCTGCGGCAGCAGAGTATGCAGATGTTCCTTCTCGCGTTCCGGGACACCGGTGAAACGAATTTCCCCGACGGGAAGGCCGAGGTATCTGGCGATGGGCCCGAGTGGGGCGGTTTGCGCCGGGGCGTTCTGGTCACCGCCCGGTGGTTGCTGGGGGGAGGACGGTCCGCGGGTGCTCGAGGGTGGTTCTTGCGCCCGGGCGGTGAAGGACGGCAGCCCTAGCACCAGGATCGCGCACCACGTTGCCCTTGCTCGCAAAAACGCTCCTCGAACCGGTTCAGGACGGCTCACAGCTTGATGAACGGGCAGAAATCCTTTGTTGTATTGAACCCGAACTGACGCCATTCGGCTCGGTCGCTCTGTTCCGAGCGCACGACCACGTGTTGCTTTCCCCGGAAAAATCCGACTGAGACGAACGATCACCGCGCGGCCGACGCGAATCGCAGTCGCGAAGCATGTAGCGGACGATCCGCCCGAGCGGCTGGGCAGACAGTGCCGGGACTTATAATAAAGGTTTCGCGGCTGGGGATTGGTAATGTCTTTGGAACTCGAGGAACGATATTCGCGGCAAATCCTGTTTCGCGGGGTGGGCGCGGAGGGACAACGACGGCTGGCGGAGGCGCGGGTGGCCATGGTTGGATGCGGAGCGACGGGGTCGGCGGTGGCTTCCCTGCTGGCGCGCTCCGGGGTAGGAACCATCCGGATCATCGACCGCGACTATGTCGAGCCCAGCAATCTGCAAAGGCAGACTCTGTTCGACGAGAGCGATGCGCGAGAGTCATTGCCCAAGGCAGTCGCGGCAGCGCAAAGAATTGCGGCGTTCAATTCGCAGATCGTGGTTGAACCCAGGGTGGCCGACGTTACGCCAGACAATGTTGAAGGATTGCTTGAAGGTGTGGCGTTGATTCTCGATGGCACGGACAACTTCGAGACGCGCTACCTGCTAAACGACTATGCCGTGAACAGGGGTGTGCCCTGGATCTACGCAGCCGCGGTGGGGAGCTATGGCGTCACGCTGAATGTGCTGCCGGGAACAACGGCCTGCCTGGCGTGCGTGTTTCCGGATTCTCCGCGGGGGACCTTCGAGACCTGTGAGACAGCGGGGATTCTGAATTCGGCCGTGAACCTGGTGGCGTCAATCGAGGCGACCGAGGCGCTCAAATTGCTGGTGGGGGCGATGGACCGGGTGCGAGCGACGCTGCTCTCGTTCGACGTGTGGATGAATGAACGAGCTGAGGTCCAGGCGTCGACCCCGCGGGCGGGTTGCCGGGCATGCGGAGAGCGTGACTTCATTCACCTGGCGGGCGAGGGGCGTCCGCATGTCACCTTGTGCGGGCGGAATTCGGTGCAGATTCACGAGCGGCACCGGACGGTGGATTTTGGAGAGCTGAACGAGCGACTGAAGCCGCATGGCAGGGTGCGGCACAATGACTTCGTGCTGAAATTCTGGCACGAGCCATATGAGATGACGTTGTTTCCGGATGGGCGGGCGATCATCAAGGGGACGACCGATACTGGAGTGGCTCGCAGCCTGTACGCGCGCTATGTGGGCAGCTAGTGCAAGCGTCCCCAAAACGCCACCACCGCAGAGATCGCCGGGAACGGCCGTACAGGGCGCGATGGCGGCACAATGAAAATCGTTAGTTTCCTGCATGTTATAGGCAGGTTCTTGCACATCACATGAGGGGCGGGATGGGCAGGACACCGACAAAAGCGGGCAAAAGCCGCAAATCGCGGCTAAATGCAGAACATCGCCGATACTGGCACGCTACCTGCTGTTATGGGGTTTGAGATTGTCTCCCCGGAGGTAGGTATGCGTGGATTCACGGTGGCTTTGGTGGTCGTGGTCTTCTCGGCGCTGGCCCTCGGTCAGGCTGGTGTTCGTGGCGTCCCGGGCTATTGCCCGAACGGCTGCGGGCCCTACATTCCACTGATTTCTACGCCCAGCGTGGCGTTTGAAACCGTCTCCTCTTCGCCGGTGGGGGCGAGCAATGCGACCGGCGGACTGCAGGCTGGGGCACGGAATTCGACCCTGGCACTGACTCCTGGGAACACCGACGCGGTCCACACCGTGGTGGTCTGGTATTCGGGTGGCGGAAGCCCGCTGATCTCCCCAGCCGTGCGGTTGCCGCGTCCGGAGCCGATGGCGATGCACGATGAGCACATGGCGCACATGATGCAGATGCAACCTGGGCACGGGGAAGAAACGCATGTGGCCTGGACCTACTACGCGGGTCGGGCGGAAACCGCCAGCCCGGTGGTCGCCTCGACCGAGGCAAAGACCGGCAGGCACGCGGCGCGGACCTATACGAATGCAGACGTGGATCGGGTAGCCGCAAAGAGCGAAGACTTCCGGAAGAAATAAGCCGGCGGGATTCAGCGCTGAATTGTGAAGGGCCCGGCAGCAATGCCGGGCTTTTGATTGGGCGGAAGACTCTCTCCCGGGGCGCACGCTCCCGGCGTCCGCGGAGGTGGCAGAGAGGAACTTGTTGTGTGCTCAGTGATTCTGATCTGCTATCTTCATCTGCTTCTGGAAGCTCGGCGTTGCAATCAGCCTGGAAAGCTGTGGGTCCAAATCGCTCCCGGAAAAGAGCGCTCATGACAGAAATCGTGCATCCTGAACCGTCCCGGCTGTACCGGTGGGTGGTGCTGGTCGTTGTCAGCCTGACCATGTTCGGGAACTACTACGTGTATGACTGCATCGCGCCGGTGGCTGATCTGCTGACAAAGCAGTTGGGATTTTCGAACAAAGACATCGGTATGCTGCAGGCGATCTACAGCATTCCGAATGTGTTCATGGTGCTGATCGGCGGCTACATCGTGGACCGCATCGGCACCCGCAAAGGCATCTTTGTCTTTGGAACCCTATGCCTGTTCGGGGCAATCGTGACGGTGCTGTCGGGCAAACTGGCTTTCATGGCCGCCGGGCGGCTGATCTTCGGCCTGGGGGCAGAGTCTTTGATTGTTGCGGTCACGACCGCGGTGGCGAAGTGGTTTCGCGGAAAAGAACTGAGTTTTGCGTTCGGAATCAACCTGATGATCTCCCGCCTGGGCACCTGGCTGGCGCAGAACTCGCCGACGTGGGCGCATTCGGCGTACAGGAACTGGCGGTCCCCGCTCCTGATCTCGGTCCTTTTTGCGACTTTCTGCGTGACGGGAGCCGTCATTTACTGGGCGATGGAGGTGTACGCCGAGAAGAATTTCGAGGTGGGCAAGGCCGGCTCCACGGACAAGGTCGTGTTCAGCGACATCTACAAGTTTGGGTTGTCGTACTGGTACATCGTCGCGTTGTGCATCGTCTTCTATTCGGCCATCTTTCCCTTCGAAACCTTCGCCATCAAGTTTTTCATGGATGCGCATGGCACGAGCCGGGAACTGGGTGGTTTCCTGATTAGCATTCTGACGGCCTTCACGATGTTCGGCACGCCAACGTTCGGCCTGTTCGTCGACCGAGTGGGCAAGCGGGCGCTGCTGATGATGTTCGGATCGATGTTGCTCATCCCGGTCTACCTCATGATGGGCTATAGCCACATTAGTCTGTATGTCCCGATGGCGATGATGGGGGTGGCGTTTTCACTGATTCCGGCGGTGATGTGGCCGTCGGTGGCCTACATCGTGGACCAGTCAAAACTGGGAACTGCATATGGTCTGATGACGATGATCCAGAACACCGGCCTGGCGGGATTGAACCTGCTGGTGGGCTGGGCGAACGACTATGGGCATGCCAGCGCCGACAATCCCGGCGGTTACAAGTTGGGGATGTGGATTTTCTCATGCCTGGGACTTCTTGGAGTGACTTTCGCGTTTCTGTTGCGGCAAAGGGAGTTGGGTCCGCACGGACATGGATTGGAGACGATCGCGACCAGGACAGGGGCGTGACCATCCGGTGTCAGGCGTCGCAGGTCCCAGGGCTTACCCTTCAGGCGGTAAGGTCTTAATGCTCAGACCGCGGGGGCGCATCTCTCAGCAGACAGACGGGCTTGCCGCGTCTCTACCGATCGGGGGTTGAGGCCTGGAGGTTGATCGCGGAAACGGCAACCGAGTGGACGGCGGACCGGCCGGGTTTAAGGTGACTAAGGTCATTGCTGGACGTCTGCCATGGCAAGTCAAACCAGCAAAATGGGTTTTGTTATGCTGGAGAGAGAAAGTTCGGGAGCGGCGTCCTAAAATGGCCCGCAACCAGTACAACGTACAGATAGTTAGCCGCATCCGACTACATGCGGCCGGGAAAGGCGACTTGACCGACCGAAAAGACCAGAAAGCCGACGGGCTTTCCGAAGCGCAGGCCATCGAGCGCGCCAAGCAAGGGGATGGGGAAGCGTTTGAGTTCCTCTACAACCTGCACAAGCGACGAGTGTATTCGCTCTGCCTTCGCATGACCGCCAACACCGCCGAGGCGGAGGACCTGACGCAGGAAGCGTTCCTGCAGCTGTTCCGCAAGATCGGGACGTTTCGCGGCGAGTCGGCGTTTTCGACCTGGTTGCATCGCATGGCGGTAAACGTCGTGCTGATGCACCTGCGTAAGAAGGGTTTGCCGGTAGTTTCGCTCGAGGAAACGACCGAGGGCGACGACGAAACACCCAAGAAGGATTTCGGGGCCGATGATCCGGTCCTGTCGGGTTCGGTCGACCGGTTGCGGTTGCAGAATGCGGTGGACCGGCTGCCACCCGGCTACCGGACGATCTTTGTGCTGCATGACGTGCAGGGGTACGAGCACAATGAGATCGCCGCCATGGTGGGTTGTTCGATCGGAAACAGCAAGTCGCAGTTGCACAAGGCGCGAATGAAGTTGCGTGACTTCCTCAAGACGAGCAGAGCCGAAAAGGCCGGATAAGCCGTGAGGAAAGGGGCGCAGGCGGTACAGAAAACCGGAGCAGTATTGGGGAGAGAGGTAGTATGACCTGTGCAGAGTTTCAGCGTGAGTTGCCGGACTTCCTCGAAGAAGGGGGCAGTGCAGAGTTGCAGGCTCATGTGAAGAGTTGCGCCAATTGCTCGGGGTTGGCGGAAACCCTTCAGGCCATCGCAAGCGAGGCGCGAATGTTGCAAGCCTCGGCCGAGCCGAGCCCGCGAGTATGGAATTCCCTGGAAATTCAATTGCGGAAAGAGGGGCTCATCCACGAGCCCCGGTGGCCTGGACACCGCTCGATTCTTCCCTCCCTGACGCGACGGTGGGGGGCGGTGGCGTGGCTGGTGCCGGCCGGGGCAGCCCTGCTGGTGGGCGCGACTTTGTTCCTGTACCGCCCCAACATAGGCAAGGTTGCGGACAATTCGTCGAGCTCTCCGATGACAACACCGGCCAGCGATATATCAGACGAGCAGGTGCTGCAGGAAGTCGGAGCCCGCGCGCCCACGATGCGGGCAACCTACGAGAGCAATTTGCGCGATGCGAACGCCTACATCCGGGACGCGAAAGCGTCGGTGGACGCAGACCCGACGGACGAAGAGGCGCAGCAGGCGCTCATGGATGCTTACGGGCAGAAGTCGATGATTTACCAGATGGCGTTGGACCGTTCTCTGCCATAATTGCCGAACTGGCGGCCTCGATCCGCACGAGGCGCCCCGCTTGAGGGATGAAAGTCTATGGAGCGCAGTCATAGGGCCACGCAACTCACCGTGGCTTTCCTTGTGTCCCTGGCCACACTCGCGGTCGCCGAGACCAGGAAGGAATATCGCTTCAACGTCGGCGCCAAATCCAGCATTTCCATCGTCAACCCGTACGGCGGAGTGTCGGTGCACCCCTCGACGGGCAACTACATCCTGGTGAACGCGACCACCTACTCCGATAAAGTCGAAGTGGACCAGAGTCAGAACGGCAACCGGGTGGATGTGCAGTCGCACCTGTTGGCGGGCGCCACAGTTGAGAATTCTCGGGTGGACTACGAAATACTCGTACCCGCGGATGCAAGCGTGACCATGGAGTCGACCACCGGCCCCCTGCGTGCCGAAAAGCTGCACGGCGATGTGGAAATGGAAGGATCCGGCGCGACGGTCGACGTACGCGATATTTCCGCTAGCCATGTGCACGTCAAGACCATGAACGGACCGGTCACGCTGAGCAACATCCGGGACGGGCATGTGGAGATTGATTCGGTCAGCGGCGATGTGAGCATGCAAGCGGTTACAGGCCCGCTGGTACGAGTGAGTTCGACCAGCGGCAACATCCGTTATGACGGCGACTTCGGCTACGCCGGCGAGTACCGCTTCAACAGCCACTCGGGCGACATCGACGCCGCCATTCCGGACGACGCTTCCATCGACGTACGCGCCCAGTCGGTGCGCGGCAGGGTACAGGACGACGTTCCGATGCAGCCCAAGACACACACTTCCTTCATCGTCCGGGAGGGGAGTTCCTTCGCAGGTACCATCAACCAGGCGGCTTCCTCGGTATGGCTGCGAACCTTCAGTGGTAAAATCCACCTCAAGAAACGCTAGCAAAATCGCGGCGGACAGCGTGATTCAGCTGACCCGACATTCACCAGCATGAAAGGCATGCCAGGTTCGCGCCGGGACCTTGAGGCGCCCGCGGCCAGGTGCGAGCCGCCGGTGCCGGTGGTTGTGCTGGTGGGCTTCATGGGCGCCGGCAAAACCAGTGTCGGCCGGGCTCTGAGCAAGCGAACGGGCTGGCGCTTCGTGGACCTCGACGACCGGGTACAGGCTCGAGAGCAACGAACGATTGCCGGGATCTTTCGGGAATCGGGAGAAGCAGAGTTCCGGCGTGCTGAGTCCGCGGCCCTCCGGGAACTGCTGCAGGAGGCCGAGACGACTCCCCTCATCCTGGCGGTCGGTGGTGGAGCATTCATCCAAACCGAGAATGCTTCCCTGTTGGGGGGAACGATGACACCGACGGTGTTTCTGGACGCGCCCGTCGAAGAGTTGTGGCGGCGGTGCGGAACCGATCCAGTTGAACGGCCCTTGCGGCAGAAGGAAAGCGAGTTCAAACGACTCTACCAAAGGCGGCGTCCCCGGTACTTACGGGCGCGACTGCGGGTGGAGACCGGCGGACGGGACATTGAACGCATCGTGGACGAGATCGTGAACAGCCTGGGTCTGCCGCAACCGGCCCCGGGCAAGGAGAAGTGACGTGAAGTTTGGAGCGATGATGATGCGACTGGGAGCGGCGGGCATGTTGCTCGTCCCCACCATCGCGATGTCCAGGGACAAGGACAAGCCCAAAGAGGGACAGCTGGTGGACGCAGGCTCGCTTGGGATTTTCATGGGCGGGCACCGGGTGGCAACCGAAACCTTCTCCATCCAGCAGAACCCGAACGGCAGCGTCATCTCTTCGCAGTTCAAGACCGACGCGGGCGAGAGAGCCGAACAGAATTCGGAGTTGCAGCTGACTTCCAACGGAGACATCCGGAAATACGAATGGAAAGAGCTGAGCCCGGGGAAGGCGCAAGCCACCGTTGCCCCCAACAATGACTACCTGATGGAACACATTCGTAAAACGCCCGATGAAAAGCCGGAAGAGCAGCCGTTTCTGCTGCCGACGTCGACCAGCATCCTGGACGACTACTTTTTTATTCATCGAGAAGTCCTGATCTGGCGGTACCTGGCCACAGCGTGCCGGCGGGAAAAGGGTGAGGTGCAGTGCCCGGCAAGCCAGAAGACCCAGTTTGGGGCGATGAACCCGCACCAGCGCTCTTCCCTGCCCTTGAGCGTGGAGTTTTCCGGGCACGACAGGGTATCGATCCGCGGGGCGGAACGGAGCCTGAACAAGTTCATCTTGCACAGCGAGGGCGGAGACTGGACCATGTGGTTCGATGACCAGTTCAAGCTGCAGCGGATCCTGATTGCAAGCGACAGCACCGAAGTCGTGCGAGACTGAAGCAGCAAGCGGACGGGGTTCGGGTCGTGCTGGAACGGGATCCAGCTCACATGGCACTGATTGATGCACGCACCTCGCGGGTGATCTTCACCACACTGCTGTTCGCGATGGGTTTCGGGTTTCTCTACGTCGCACGGCGAACACTGTTTGCGTTCCTGTTTGCCATTTTCTTCGCATACCTGATGGATCCGGCAGTGTCTCGCCTGGAGAAATGGCTGCGCGGTCGAGGCCGGGCGGTTGCCGCCATTTACCTTTTGCTGCTGATCGGCCTGGCTTTGTTCTTCTTTTCAGTGGGCCCCAGGATCGGGCGCGAAGCCGGGCGACTGGGACAGGCGCTGCCGGATTTGCTGAACCGGCTCAGTACCGGGTCGATCGTTCACGACATCGGCCAGGAACACGGCTGGAGCATAACCACGCAGGACAGGTTCCGGGAATTCCTGGTGAATCACTCCGACAACATCAAGACGTATGCCGAACAGTTCGGACTGCGAGCCGCCGGGGTGGCGAAGGAGGCCTGGCTCATCATCCTGGTGCCGCTGCTCGCGATTTTCTTCCTAAAAGATGGCCGCAGCTTCAGCGAGGTGGCGTTGTCGGTGGTTCAGTCGCGACCGCAGCGGGAATTCCTGCAGGCGGTGCTGGCGGATATGAACCAGATGCTCGCCCAGTTTATTCGGTCCCAGTTGACGCTGGCCGCGTTGTCGCTGGTGGTATATATCGCTTTCATGGGTGCGATCGGAGCGCCCTACGCGCTTGTGCTGGGCACGGCGGGCGGCGTGATGGAATTCATCCCGGTGGTTGGGCCGCTCGTAGCGGCACTGATCATTCTGGGCGTGGCTATCCTGATGAGCTATCCGCACTGGGTCGTGTTGTTGATCTTCCTGGTGGTGTGGCGACTGGTGCAGGACTACGTGGTCTCCCCCAGAGTGATGGGCAAGAGCATGGAATTGCATCCGCTGGCGGCGATTTTCGGAGTCATGGCGGGCGGCGAGATTGCAGGCGTGCTGGGGGTGTATCTGTCGATTCCGGTGATGGCCAGCTTGCGGATCGTGTGGCGGCGCGGGCGAATTTACGTCGAGAAGAAACGGTTCGGACCGCTGAATGAGTACACGTTCGGCAGCGATAAGATCCGGTCTTAAAAAGCAGTCCTGGGTCTCAGGCTCCGGGCACCCCGGTTTCAACACTCGACCTCGGGCCGAAATGAGGGCTCCGGTTCGTCAGGGGTTTTCCTCATTCCTCTCACGATTGACTCTCCGCCGCGGCGACCGCGCCCTGCCCCGGCTCCTACCGCGGTTTTCCTCCTTCCTGCGGCACAGCAACTCGGACGGCGATCTCGGGCAAAGTTGACGAACATTCCTGGGCGTGATTCGAATCCGACCACGCCAGCCAGACTGGGGATGATGCTCAGGTGCCAAGGGAATCGTTCAACCGCCGACCCATGCGCGGGAGCGGTGCGAACGCTGAGGTTGAAATCGGGATGGTCTGAGGTCGTGATCGAGCTTGGCGAGGACCGTGCGCACCACTCGCCCGCGATCTCAGGGGGGAGATGTGCGCGCAAAGCGTCCTTACACCAGAAATTCGAAACAAAATGTCAGGCGACCATTCATGAACTGCGGCTGCGTATCGGGGTACTTACCTGGGCTGGATAACTGGTGATGTAAAATTCTAGGCAACATCATGGCTACGAAACTTCCTGTCGGAATTCTGGGCGCTACCGGCATCGTGGGTCAGCGCTTCGTGCAAATGCTGGAGCACCATCCCTGGTTCGAGGTGGCTTGGCTGGCGGCTTCAGACCGTTCCGAGGGCCGCCCTTACGGAGAAGCGGCGCGCTGGAAGCTAAAAACCCCAATTCCGAGCCGGGTCGCCTCGATGACCGTTTCGCCGGCAACCCCCGAAGGCGCTCCGAAAATCATTTTTGCGGCTCTCGATGCCAGCATCGCCGCCGAACTGGAACCGCGTTTCGCCGATGGGGGTTGCGCGGTCGTCTCGAACTCCAGCGCCCTGCGCATGGCAACCGACGTGCCCCTGGTTATTCCGGAAGTGAACGCCGGACACGTCAAGCTGATTGAAACGCAAGCCTGGCGACGAAAGTCGGGTGGATTCGTTGTCACCAATCCCAACTGCTCCGCCATCGGGCTGGTGCTGGCACTCGCCCCATTGGAACAACGCTTCGGGTTGGAGACGGTGATGGCGGTCACGATGCAAGCGGTCAGCGGCGCGGGCTATCCCGGAGTGCCATCACTGGACATTCTGGGAAATGTGATCCCTTACATCGCAAAGGAAGAAGAGAAGATGGAAGAGGAGACGCAGAAACTCCTCGGCACGCTGAACGGAACAAAGATTGTGCCGGGCAGGTTTCGGATGAGCGCGCAGTGCAACCGGGTTGCGGTGGAAGATGGACACACCGAATCGGTGTCGGTAGGGCTTAAGAAGAAGACCGAGTCGGCGGAAATCATCGAAGCCTGGAATGCGTACACCGCCGAACCGCAAAAACTCGGCTTGCCCAGTGCACCCGCCCAACCGGTCGTCTATCTCGAGGCCAACGACCGGCCGCAGCCACGGTTCGATGCCGATCGAGGGGCTGGAATGACGACGACGGTCGGGCGGTTGCGCCTTTGCAAGGTGCTGGACTGGAAGTTCACCGTGCTTTCGCACAATACGATTCGGGGCGCGGCCGGGGCGGCACTGCTGAATGCCGAGTTGCTGAAGGCGCAAGGATACCTGGGGTGAAGCGCGTGCGCTGGTGTGCAGGACCGCTCTGCCGGACCGTTCGCGTGCGGCATCAAAGCTCGCCCGGACGCCCGGGTCAGACTTCAACGCGAGACCGCCGTCGATGATCGTCATGAAATTCGGCGGGACCTCGGTGGAGGACGCCAAGGCAATCGACCGCACCGCGTCGATCGTCAAGGGCCGGGCCGGGAACAAGCCGGTGGTCGTGGTCAGTGCCATGGCCAAGGTCACCGATACTCTTCTGAAAATGGCCCAGGCTGCCGGGGCTGGTGACCGCGAAAGCGCTCTGGGCCTCTCGCGTGGTCTGCGAGAACGGCACTACAACACTGCCGGAGAATTGCTCGGGACTGGGGGAATTGCTGCGAGGAATTGCGGCCGTGGGAGAGCTAACGCCGCGCACGACCGATCATGTGGCAGCCTACGGCGAGCTGCTGTCCAGCAGGATCGTAGCCGAGGCTTTCTCGGCGCGGGGACTGGCCGCGACCCTGGTGGACTCGCGCGAGTGCGTCGTCACCGACGCAACTCACATGCGGGCGGTTCCGATCTTTGATGAGACCAACGAGCGGTTGGCGCTGAAGATCAGCCCGCTCCTCGATGCCGGTCGCATCCCGGTGATGGGCGGCTTCATCGGCGCGACCCGTAACGGGGTGACCACCACAATCGGGCGCGGCGGATCGGACTTTTCGGCAGCCATCGTGGGAGCCGGGTTGAACGCCGAGGCGATCGAGATCTGGACCGATGTGGACGGGATGCTGACAACCGATCCGAATCTGTGTCCGGACGCGCACCGCATCCGGGTCATCAGCTTTGATGAGGCGGCGGAACTGGCATACTTTGGCGCCAAGGTCCTGCATCCGGCGACGGTTTTACCTGCCGTGCAGAAAAATATTCCGGTGTTTGTGCTGAACTCCCGGAATCCTTCTTGCGAAGGCACCAAGATTACGGCGCGCGCCCCGCACTGCAGGAACATCTTTAAGGCCATCGCCGCCAAGAAGCGCATCACCATTGTGAACGTGGCGGCGCCCCGCATGCTGCTGGCCCACGGGTTTTTGCGGTCGATCTTTGAGGCGTTCGACCGGCACAAGGTCGCGGTGGACGTGGTGTCGACTTCGGAGGTCAGCGTATCGTTGACGGTGGACTCCAATGAGGCGATCCCGGCGCTGGCGGCGGATCTGGCGAAACTGGCGGACGTGAAGTACGAGGGACGCAAAGCGATCGTTTGCCTGGTGGGCGAGAACCTGCGCGAGACGCCGGGCATCGCGGCCCGGGTGTTCGGGGAGCTGTCGGATCTGAAGATCCGGATGATTTCGCAGGGAGCATCTGAGATTAACCTGACGTTTGTGGTTGAGGAAGAAGATGTACCGGGCGTGATCCGGCGACTGCATAGCACGTTTTTCTCGGAACTGGATCCCGAGGTGTTTGCTTAGGCTGCGAAACAACTTCCACATGCAGGGAGCGCAAGCGTCGGCCGCAGAGGACGCGGGGGGCCGGTGAGATGAATTTGCTCATTCTTGGACGGGGGAAAACAGGCGCTCTGGTCGCTGAAATCGCGAAAGGGCGGCGCCATCGCCTCAGCGTGCTCAGCGGGCACGAGAATCCGGGTGGAAGTGCCCTGACTGCCGAAAGGCTGCGGGACGTCGATCTGGTCATCGACTTCACCACGCCCGCGGCAGTGTTGGGGAACGTCGAGGCGTGCCTGGACGCGAAAAAGAGCATGGTGGTGGGGACGACGGGATGGCACGGGGAGGTCGGCAGCGTCCGCAGCGCAGTGGAGAAAGCCGGTACCGGCTTCCTGTACGGCGCCAACTTTTCCGTCGGAGTGAACCTGTTTTTTGAGGTCGTGCGGGCCTCGGCCGAGGCAGCACGCCATGGCTATCTGGGACAAATTTTTGAACGGCATCACCAGCACAAGAAAGATGCGCCTTCCGGGACCGCGGTGGTTTTGAGGAAAATCATCCAGGAAAACGGCGGCGCCGAACTGGAGATCACATCATTCCGCGAGGGCGATGTGGTAGGTATGCACGAGGTAACCTTCGATTCGCCTGCGGACCGGATCTACCTGTGCCATGACGCCAAGTCGCGCCGGGGATATGCCGAAGGTGCGGTGCTGGCTGCGGAGTGGCTGGGCACAAAGAAAGGCTTTTTCGAGTTTAAGGACATATGGCGGGAGCTCTAAGCCGGGCGCAGAATCAGGTCCGCGGTGATACTGCAGACCGGCAGGCAACCTCTTTGCCCGGCGTGGGCATCTCGTGACCCGATAGACCGAGTTCCCCGCGAGTACCCGTTGGAGTTATCTTTATCTTATGCAAGTGCGTGGATGTGGAACGGCGCTGGTCACTCCCTTTCACCAGGACGGCTCCATTGACGATGCCGCCTTGCGCAACCTGGTTGCGTGGCAGGTCGAGTCTGGCATTGACTTCCTGATTCCGTGCGGCACCACCGGCGAGACGCCTACACTCTCACACGATGAATGGCTGCACGTGATTGACACGACCGTTGAAGTGGTCGCCGGACGCGTTCCGATTGTGGCGGGAGCCACCTCGAACTCCACACACGAAGCGGTGGAAAAAGCCAGGGAGGTCGCGGCGCGACCGGGCGTCAACGGGATCCTTACTGCCTCGCCCTACTACAACAAGCCCACGCAGGAGGGCCAGTACCGCCATTTCAAGGCGATCGCGGAAGCGGTCGACAAGCCGCTGATCCTGTACAACGTGCCGGGGAGAACCGGAGCCAACATCGAACCGGCGACCTTGGCACGTTTGGCAGAAGTTCCCAACGTGGTGGGCGTGAAGGAAGCCAGCGGCAACATGACGCAGATCGCCGAGGTCTGCAACAGCGTGCCTGAACATTTCCTGGTGTTTTCCGGGGATGACGCGCTTACGCTGCCGGTGATCGCCCTGGGCGGAGTGGGGATCATCTCGGTGGCGTCCAACGAGGTTCCGCATGAGATGGCGGAGATGACGCGTGCGGCTCTGAACAACGACTGGACAACGGCCCGCTCGATCCACAGAAAGTATCTGCCGCTGATGCAAGCAAACTTCATCGAGTCCAATCCGCTCCCGGTGAAGGCAGTGCTCGCGATGATGGGCAGGATCGAAGAAACCTACCGCCTGCCGCTGTTGCCGATGCGGCGGGACACGCGATCGAAGCTGCAGCGGGTGGCCACCGAAGTTGGGCTGGTCACCAAGCCGGCGGCACCGACGGCCGAGGCGGCCGAGTTCTTTGTGTATGAAAACTGGCTGGCCGGACCTCACAAGATCGTGCTGCACCGTTCAAGTTGCGGGCAGTGCAATCATGGCAAGGGACGGCCCGCTGGGCATGACGCCAACCACGCGCGTTGGCATGGGCCTTACACGACCCTGGCGGAAGCTCGCCAGATCGCACATGAGATGCCGGGGGTTTTGATCCGGAGCGAGTGCAAGTGCATTTGAGGTTGTCCATCCCCGGTGATCGGCCGCATTCCAGGGCGGTTGTGGACTGACCTCTCCTCCATCGTAAGCCTCTCAGTTTCAGCGGCCTGCTGAACCGGAACCTCTGGACAAGCCAATGCGGTTGCCTGCGATGGTGGGTCCTTGGCGAGCTGCAGTTTTCCCGCCCACTCTGAACAGAGCTCTCAGGCATCCCGATTGTGCAAGTCGACGAGAAGAGCAGAGCCTCGCTCAAGGCGCTGGTTGTCGGTACTTTTGGATCAAATGCGTTTAGACTGTGCGCCAAGCATGAAGAATCTGACGAGTCTCAAATGGATTCTGATCAAGGGCGGCCTCTTCCTGGTTTTGGGGTTGATGGCCGGGGCTCTGCTCGTTGCCCAGCAACCGACATTGTATGTGGGCCTGCTTTTGATCATTGCCATATGGGCCTTCTGTCGTTTTTACTACTTTGCGTTCTACGTGATCGAACATTACCTGGATCCGAACTACCGGTTTGCTGGGCTGGTGTCATTCGCTCGGTACCTGATCCGGAGAGAACAACAGCGGCTCTAAATGCAATCCCTGAAAACTGCAATCGAACGACTGGCGTCGATGGGCGAGGTCGAGCAGACCCCTGAGGCTCGGCGGGTCTTCCTCGAGTTCCGTGACGCTCTGACGCAGGGCAAGGTGCGCTCCGCCGAGAAGATCGATGGGCGCTGGGTGGTGCATGGGTGGGTGAAGCAGGGGATTCTGCTGGGATTCCGTCTTGGGGAATTGACCGAGATGGGGGATGCCGGGCTCTCCTTCGTCGACAAGGACACCTTCCCTGCCCGGCGATTCGCGGTGGCGGACCGGGTGCGGGTGGTGCCGGGCGGTTCGTCGGTGCGGCTCGGGTCATACGTGGCACCGTCGGTGATCTGCATGCCTCCCATGTTCATCAACGTGGGCGCATACGTGGATGAGGGGACGATGGTGGACTCGCATGCCCTGGTTGGATCGTGCGCACAGGTGGGAAAGCGCGTCCATTTGAGCGCAGGGGCACAGATTGGGGGAGTGCTCGAGCCGGTGAACGCTGCGCCCGTAATCATCGAGGACGACGTGCTGGTGGGTGGAAATTGCGGAGTCTACGAGGGCACGCTGGTGCGGACGCGGGCGGTGCTGGGCGCGGGGACGATTCTCACGCGATCCACCCCCCTCTATGACCTGGTGCGCGCCGAAGTTTACCGCGCGGCCGGGGATAAGCCTCTGGAGGTTCCGGAGAACGCGGTGGTCGTGCCGGGATCACGAGCGGTCAAGAACGGGCCAGCGGCGGACTGGAATCTGTCGTTGTACACCCCGGTTATCGTGAAATATCGTGACGAGAAGACCGATCGGGGGATCGAGTTAGAGGAGTGGCTCCGGTAGGGGAGTTCAGGGGACCGCGTCCCAACGAGTGCGCATGGAATCTAGCTACAACGATTCGAGATCGGTAGAGACTCGGCGGGCCTCGTCTTGGACGGGGCAAGCCGCGGGTCCAGGACTCAGCCAACCGTGACGCGCAGGGGCCCTTCTGGACCCGCGCCGTCGAGGCTTACGCGGATCTTCGTTAGGGCGGACGCAATCACGTTGGCTTCCCACAGATCCCGCTCCGGATACGTAGTGGGCAGCGAGATCACCTTCATGCCGGCGGCGCGGGCGGCGCGAATTCCCGCGGGAGCGTCTTCCACGACCACGCACTCGGCGGGCTTCACTTTTAATAACGCCGCGCCCCTCAGGTAAGGTTCGGGATCGGGCTTGCCGTGGGTCACGTCGTCGGCCGTGACCATGATTGCGGGTAGGGGGACAGCGAACTTCCGCATACGCGTGCCAGCCAGGTGGCGCGAGCCTGAAGTCACCACGCACCAGCGGCCCTCGGGAATGGAATTGAGGAGTTCGACCGCGCCCGGCATGCGAACCACTTCGTCGGAGGCGACCTCGCGGTCTTCGATCTTCCTGGTTTCCGCTTCCGCATCCAGATGCGGTGCCACCCGGCGAATCACCTCGATGGTGCGCACGCCATGAGCGGCCTCGATCACCAGCGCGGGGTCGAGCCCGTGTTCGCGGGCCCAGCGCGCGTACTGGTGTGCCACCACACGGGTGGAGTCGAGCAGAACACCGTCGAGATCGAACAGGATGGCCGAGCAGTGAAACGATGGCATAGCGTCTCAAGAGATTACCCTATGGGCTGTGTGCGACGGAACATCGGGGAGTGATCGACGGGGGCCCGGTGGAGAGGCCGTGCTTCGCCGACATCTGAAGTTTCCGACCATCCCGAGCCGCTTCACGCTCATCTCAACCGCCGGCCGCTTCGAGAGGTGAGAATTGCTCAAGCAAATGGTTGCCGCCATTCTCTTTGCCATCATTGTCCTTTGTGGTTGCCTCTCCGCCCAAACCACGCCTCCGGAGCGCAAGGTGGAAAACGGTGAGATCACGTCGGAGCGCGATCCCAAGGTACAAATCCATCTGCCGAAGTCGGTGCAATACGTGGGTGCAGACCGATGGGTGCTCTACAGCATGGCGGATTGCGAACTGCACGCATTCGTGGATGCAGACCCACAGAAACATGTTCAGCGGCTCTACTGGGTTCAGTTTGAGAGCTACCTGCCGACCAGGCCAGAGTTGAAACACACATATGATTCACCGCGGCACGCCAGCCTCGGCGGCATGGATTTCTATGTGGACACCTGGGTACGGCGGAACGACGCTGAGACCCGGCCAGGCTCCGACCGCGAGCATATCGATGCTCTCATCGGTGCAAAGGGCTACCACATGCCGGAAGGCATGATGTACGTGCGTCTTGTGCATCTGCTTGATGAACAGAAGCGTAAGGAACTGATGATCATTTACGGCGAGGATGTTGCGCAAAGCGGACTCTCCGCAGCCGAACTTCAACCGGGAGGCAAAGCATACGATCGCTGGCCGACCATCCAGGAGGACCTGCTGGGAAGGGCAGAAAAGAACATAGCGATTGCGCGAACGGGACCATGATCAGCGCGTGTCCGCGGTCGCCGAGGCTGCCGGCTGTGGAAGTCTCTCCTGGGACGCCAACCGGCTGCGTATCTCCAGGTGTTTCGTGCGGAAATGCGCCCGGGCGCGCTCTCCCCAGGTGCGGACGAAGTAGTAGTTGAGGCCGGCGCCAATCAGGGAGCTGGCGACCGGGACCAGGCGTCCGGCCCACTTCTCGACGACTTCCCCGCTGGCCTGTACGGCGATCCGCTGGATTACCCTCGGCACGAAGCGGTTCACGATTTCCTTTTCGAGCAATTCGCGGCTGATATCGACGCCGGCGGCGCTGGCGGCGGCGATCCAGAGCTCGGCCATTTCTTCTTCGGTGTTGAACTCGAAACCATAGACCAGGCTCAGCTTCTGGAGGGTGCGCATGGTGATCGCGGAAAGAACCCCCATGTCCGGGATGAGGGTCATGATCCCGCCCAGTCCGAAACCGGCGCCTTGGAGCGCGGCGATTTTCATGCTGCTGCGGATTACCGAGCTGGCCACTTCGTCGAGATAGCCGATTTCAACCTGATAGACGCCCCGAAAGCCGGCGATGGGCAAGTCATAGGCGGCCCGTAGTTGCAGCAGATACTTCGCGGGATCGACTCTTAGGGTTTCGTAGGCGCGCGTGAGTCCGCGAACCAGGGCGGTTTCGAGGCGCCCGCGCAGCCAGGATTTTTGCCGTTCTTCTGTCATCGCCTGTTTGGATGCGCCCGGTACGCGCGTCGGGATCAACAATTTCTCATCCACGTTACCGCAAGACCAGATTCCCGGCAAAGCGCGGGCAGACCAGCCGGTTGCTCGCTGGTCGATTCCCTACGTCAGACTCTGAAGGTTGTGTCGGGCCGGGGGCAGAAAGACGGGTTCGCCGGCTGGCACACTCGGTCCGGCAGGCTCTCGTTCGACTTCAGGTCGCCGCTCGCAAGCGAGCGGCAAACTTCCACTCCGGATGGCAACCTCGGCAGAGATGACGACGCTTGTAAAGCCGAGACCGCTTCATCCGGCGGAACCCTCGCTGGGCGGGGCACTGACTTCGACCACCAGAGTTCCGGCGCGCCCGTGTGCTAGCATCAGTATCTCGAATGCCATCTGGAAAATTGCAACTTGTTCCGCTGGGCGGGCTCGGCGAGTTCGGCATGAATTGCATGGCCGTGCGCTGGGGCGATGACATCATCGTCATCGACGCCGGTCTGATGTTTCCCGAGGCCGAACTGCTCGGCGTTGATATCGTCGTTCCGGATATCTCCTACCTGATCGAGAACCGGCAGAAGGTTCGCGGGATCGTGCTGACGCATGGCCACGAAGATCATATCGGCGCGTTGCCGTGGATTCTTTCTGAACTCAATGTCCCCGTCTGGGGCACGGAGTTCACGCTGGCTTATGTCGAGGACAAACTCGACGAGCACGGCCTGCTCGATGACGCCGATTTGCGCGAGATCCGGCCGGGTGAGCGCTTCAAAATGGGAGCGTTCACCATTCATCCCATCCAGGTAACGCATAGCCTGGTGGATTGTGTGGCGCTGGCTGTGCATACGCCCCTGGGCGTGGTGATTCACACCGGGGACTTCAAAGTCGATCCTACCCCGACCGACAACCGGCTGTTCGATCTGCACGGCTTTGCTGAGTATGGCAAGGAAGGTGTGCTGGCGCTGCTGCAGGATTCGACCAACGTCGAGCGCAAGGGCTACACCCCCAGCGAGCGCGCCGTACGACGGAAGTTCGACGAGGTGTTCGCGCGCACCGAGCGCCGCCTGTTTATCTCGTGCTTTTCGTCGTCCATCCACCGAATCAAGCTGGCGGTGGAACTGGCGCACGAGCATGGGCGCAAGATCGCGTTCATTGGGCGGTCGATGAACAGCTCGGCCGAGATCGCCGAGGATCTGGGCTACGTCGAGATTCCGCAGGGGATCCTGATTCATCCGGGGGAGATGAAAAATTTCCCCCCGGAGAAGGTCTGCATCCTGATCAGCGGGACCCAGGGCGAGCCGATGTCGGCCCTTTCGCGGGCCGCGGTGGATAACCACAAGCACGCCAAGATCGAGAAGGGCGACACGGTCGTGTTGTCGTCGCGCATCATTCCCGGAAACGAGAAGGCGATCTACCGGATGATCGACCACCTGTTCCGGCGCGAGGCGCACGTGATTTATGAGGACGGGTCGTCGCCACCGATCCACGTGAGCGGGCACGCCAGCCAGGAAGAACTCAAGCTCATCATCAACCTGGTCAAACCTCGGTTTTTTATCCCGGTGCATGGAGAGTACCGCCAACTGAAGTTGCATGCGGAGATGGCGGGGGCAATGCACGGGTCGGTGGGACAGGTCGTTCTGATCGAGAGCGGCGACATCCTCGAGTTCGACGAACTGGGGGCGCGCAAAGTGGGACGGGTTAACGTGGGCCGGGTGTGCATCGATTCGGGCTCGCGCACCGATGTGGTGGAGGATCTGATCATTAAGGACCGGCGGCACATCAGCGAAGACGGGATTGTGCTGCCCATCATCGCGATCAATAAACTGACCGGCGAGGTCGAGACCGCACCCGAGATCGTGACCCGCGGGTTTAATCCCGGCGAAGATGGCCTCATGGCGGGGGCCAAGCAAATCGTCATGCAGACCCTGGAAGCATCGAGTGGTGAAGAGAAGGCGGACTATGGTGTGATCAAGGAGAAGATCCGCGCCGATCTGAAGCGTTACATTTCGAGACAAACGCAAAAGCGTCCGCTGATCATGCCCGTAATTCTGGAAATTTAGCCGACGGAGACATTCCCCATCGTTACCCTGGACGACATTCGACAGGCGCAGGCTCGCTTGCGCGGCATCAGCGTGCACACCCCGCTGCTTGAGACCCGCCTTGCCGATGCAGATCCGCTCGACGGCCGGCGTCTTTTCCTGAAGCTGGAGAACCTGCAGCCGATCGGGGCCTTCAAGCTGCGCGGCGCTTACAACAAGATTGCTTCGTTATCCGACGAAGAACGGCGACGCGGTGTAATTTCCTACTCCAGCGGGAACCATGCGCAAGGGGTGGCTTACGCCGCGCGAGCGCTGCACACAAAAGCAGTCATCGTGATGCCGGGCAGTGCGCCGGCGATCAAACTCGCGGCTACGGCGGCGCTGGGTGCGGAGATCGTGAAGGTTGGTCCGGGCAGCCTGGAGCGGCAGGTGAAGGCCGAGGAACTGGCTTCCCAGCATGGCTACGTGATCGTGCCGCCCTACAACGACGAGAAGATCATTGCCGGCCAGGGAACGATAGGGCTTGAAATTCTCGAGGAACTGCCCGAAGTGGAGACGGTGCTGGTCCCGGTGGGCGGCGGAGGCATGATCAGCGGCGTCGCCACGGCCATCAAACTGAGCAAGCCGTCCGTCAGGGTTATTGGCGTGGAGCCGGAACTGGCCGCCGACGGGCAGGCCAGCCTGCGCTCTCTGAGCCTGGTCAGTCTCCCGGCGGAACAGGTCACACAAACGATCGCCGACGGGTTGCGCACCCAGAGCATTGGTCCCATCAACTTCGAGCACATCAAGAAATATGTGGACGACATCGTGACGGTCTCCGAGGATGATATCCGGGGAGCGATGCGGCGGCTGGCGCGCAATCCGAAGACCGTGGCGGAACCGAGCGGCGCAGTCGCGGTCGCGGCCTACCTATTTCGGCCTCGCCAGTTGCCCCGCGCCGCCATCCACGTGGCGGTCCTGAGCGGGGGGAACATCGATCCGGCGATGCTGGACGAGCTTGGCAGGCAATAGATCTCTGGTTGCGGGCAACGAGCCTGCGGCCTGCGCCATCTACCTCGGTGTAGAATTCGAGTTCCGCTCCCATCTTCCCATTTGAGGTCTGTCGATGCTGGTTTCCGCGAGAACGCGGATCTTCGCCGCGGTGGTCTTCCTGGTTCCTTTCTCCGGTTTGTTCTTTCAACCTGCGGGTAGCGTCGCTTATGCGGGGGGTGAGCGCGGGTCACTGGTGCGGGTGGCCAATATCTATCTCTCGCCCGATACCAATTCATCGAAGCTGGCAGAGATCGAGCGCGGCCGGGAGTTGGTGGTGCTCGAATCAAGCCGCGGGGACTGGGTACACGTGGAGGCTTTGCTGAGCGAGGAAAAGACGCTGTCGGGATGGATTCTGGACCGAGGCTTCGTGCGCACCTCGAATCCGAACGGCGACAAGATCCTGTTCGGAGCGGGCGCGGAATCGGAGGACGAAGCCAGCCGACGACATGGCCGAAGGGGCGCAGATCAGGACGCTCTGCGCCTGTATTACCGCGTGTACGACCTGTTTCCGGCCTCGCCCCTGGCCGGAGAAGCCCTGTACCGGGCGGCCGACATCCGGTGGCAGGTCGAGCGCGCGGATGTGATGTCGCGTCCCTCGGCGCGGGAGCGCGAACCGATCCTGCGCGAAGGAATGAACGAGGAGTGGATGAAGGAGGTGATGAAGAAGTTTCCCGGCACCAAGTGGGCGGACCTGGCCGCCTTCCACCTGATCGAGAACAAGCTGTGCGGCGACTGGCAAGGATCCTCGAAATGCCCCGACAAAGAGGCCGACTACTACGAGAAATACGCGAATGACCGGCCGCAGTCTCCGGCGGCCCCGCAGGCCTTGTATCTGGCGGCGTCGCGGCGCGCGGCCCTGATCGATATCTACAAGACCGAAGAACAGAAAAAGAAAATCGAGGAGTCGCGCGCCAAGGCCGCGGCCCTGGCGCAGAAGGCCGTGCAGCAGTATCCCCAGTCCGATTGGGCTGCCCGGGCCCAGGCTTTGCTGTTCCTGGTGCAGCAGGGCGTACCGACGTATGGGAATGCGGTGGAGTAGCAAAGCCAGCTCTTGAGTCTCAGGGTGGCGGGTCTTGGCAAGCAGGTGTCAGGGCTTCTCGCCCGAGTCCCGGGCGGCACTTCTCGATGATCCTTGACGTATCCAACTTCGCAATCTGCCTGCCAGCCATCTCTGGGATACTGGTGCTTGCCTTCCTGGAGGAAGCTTGAACGATTACCTGCTCTCTTTGCTACTGGGCATCATTGAGGGGTTGACCGAATTTCTGCCGGTGAGTTCCACGGCGCATCTGCGCATTGCAGAACGCTTGCTGCACCTCTCGCTCTCCGACGGCTACTGGAAGATGTACTCGATCGTGATTCAACTGGGGGCAATCCTGTGCCTGCCGGTGTATTTCCGTGCGCGGATTGCAAAGTTTCTCTCGACCTTCCCGGGAGGCGATCGGGGCGACAGGACAGTTTTAGCCCACCCGCTCGGCCTCACCACGATCGCCTTTGTCGTGACGGCCGTTCCCTCTTTTCTGCTGACCAAGGTGATTGGCAGGAACCTCGAAAGCCTTTCTGTGATCGGCGCATCCCTTTTGATTGGCGGCATCGTGATGTGGGGAGTGGATGCCATGAAAGCGCCGTGGGAAAAAGCGGGGCCGGGCGCGCCGGGGAGCACGATTCATACCTGGAAGATGGAGGACATGAGCCTGGGACAGTCGGTCTGGATCGGCGCATGCCAGATTCTATCGGCGGTCTTTCCCGGGACCTCGCGCTCGATGTCGACGATTGCAGCGGGCCAACTGGCGGGCATGTCGCGGGCGTCGGCGCTGGAATTTTCTTTTTTCCTTTCGATTCCGACGATGGTTGTCGCCACCGGCTACACCCTGCTGAAATCGCTGCGCGGCAAGGGCGAGAACCCGATGGGCGTTTCCCAGTTGACGTCCCACCAATGGGTGATTCTCGGCATCGGTTTCGTGGTCTCTTTCCTGGTGGCCTATGCGAGCGTGGCGTGGTTCATGGCCTGGGTCCGGAAGCGGGGATTTGCGCCGTTTGCGGCTTACCGGATCATTGCCGGAATCCTGGTGCTGGCATTTAGGTCCCGACTGGCAGGCTAGACAGCATCAAAGCGCCCGGATCCGTACAAAGCCTTCTGCGAGACGAGCCTCCGGACGCGAGGTTTGCCACGTGTTCGCCCCTGGAAGCTAATTCGATACGGGCTGTGGATTCCGCGATTGTCGACGGTGCCCGTTCTTGGCATAATCGAAGGGCTCTGGTGCGCTTCGGACACTGGTGGCTGTTTTGTCTTCCACCGCAGCCACAGGTGCAGAATACGCCCAAATGAAGTTCTTTTCGCGCATGTTCAATCCGACCAGCAACCGGCGGCTCAACGAGCTGATCGGGTTTCTGCTGGGAGTCTCCGCGCTCCTGCTACTGCTCGCACTCGCCTCCTACTCGCCCCTGGACCCATCGTTCAATAGCGCGTCGGTGCTGACCACCGCGCGCTCCGCCCGGAACTGGATTGGGATCGTGGGGGCGGTCATCTCCGATCTGTGTTTGCAGAGTTTCGGGATCGGCGGATTCCTGTTGCCCCTGTTCCCTGCCCTGCTGGGAACGCGTTGGTTCCGATCGCGCAAAGTGCAGTCGCCGGTTGCGAAAACCCTGGGTGGCCTGTGGCTGATTGTGTTTGTGCCAGCCTTCCTGGCACTGCTGCCTGGGCATTTTCGCTGGCTGCACGTGATCCCGGTCGAAGGACTGCTGGGACGAATCGTCGGGGACGTGCTGATCCACTACCTGAACCTGGCGGGAGCCTACATCGTCTGCGCCACGGTGCTGGCGGTGGCACTGTACCTCTCGACGGCTTTCTCGTTTTCCAGCATGCAGGTGTGGATCCCGACGCGGTTTGCCTTTGTTCTGGCCTTGCGGGATCGCTGGCGCGACTGGCGGGAGCAGCGCGCCAAGCAAAAGATGCTGAAGGAACTTGAGAAGCGCCGCGCGATTAAGCCGGTGGTCAACACCCAGTTGGTGCCGGGACGGCCGGCCGTGGCCCCAGTCGTCGAATCTCGGATGGGGCGCTCCCTGGACAGCCGGCAGGATGCCGGCGCGGCTCCGGTACGGACCGGTATCGATCGCATGCTGGGTCCCGAGCCGGTCCCAGCCGCCGCGGGCGTTGCCAATTTGCCGGCGGCTTCTTCCAATTCCAAGGCCGAAGCCGGAGTCATCGTTCCCGAGGTCACGGAGCGGGCCGACAGTGCCACGAAAGCCAAAACGACCATGCCTCGGATCGCTGGGGGCTACAAACTGCCCCCCAGCGCGCTCCTGCACCGGGTGGACGGCCAAACCGCGGTCGATGCCGATGAACTGAAGATTCTCGCGCAGGTGCTGACCGCGAAATACGCCGAGTTTGACGTTCACGGGCAAGTCACCCAGATCAATCCCGGGCCAGTGGTGACCACGTTTGAGTTCAAGCCCGAAGCCGGGGTCAAGTACAGCCGCATCACGAATCTGACCGAAGATCTCTGCCTGGCACTCAAGGCGGAGAGCATTCTGGTCGAACGCATGGCCGGCAAATCGACCGTCGGAATTCAAGTGCCGAATCGCGAGCGGGAAATCATCTGGCTGCGCGAGAACATCGAGGCCCAGGAGTTCCTGGGATCGAAGTCGAAACTGACGCTCGGTCTGGGAAAAGACATCAACGGGCGAATCGCCGTCGCCGACCTAGCGACCATGCCTCACCTGCTCATCGCCGGCTCGACCGGCACGGGCAAGAGCGTGGCCATCAACGCCTTCATCATGTCGATTTTGTACAAGTCGACCCCGGACCAGGTGCGCTTGATCCTGGTGGATCCCAAGCGCCTGGAGCTGGGCAACTACGAGGGCGTGCCGCATCTGTTCACGCCCATCATCACCGAACCGAAGCTGGCGGCCAACGCCTTGCGCAATGCGGTTCGGGAGATGGAGCGGCGGTTGAAGCTGCTGGCGGAAAAGGGTGTGCGCAACATCGACCAGTACAACAAGCTGTTTGAGGATGACGGCACACCGAGCTTGTTTGGCGAGGACTCCGACGAGCGACCACTTCCCTGCATCGTGATCATCATCGACGAGTTGGCCGATCTGATGATGCTCGACGCGGGAAACGTGGAAGAGTCTGTTACGCGACTGGCGCAGATGGCGCGCGCGGTGGGAATTCACCTGGTGCTGGCGACGCAGCGGCCCTCGGTCGACGTGATTACGGGCCTGATCAAGGCGAACTTCCCGGCGCGTATTTCGTTCCGCGTGGCCACGAAAGTGGATTCGAGGACGATTCTCGACGCCAATGGCGCCGAAGCGCTGCTGGGACGCGGCGACATGCTCTACCTGCCGTCGGGATCGGCGCGCGTGCACCGGTTGCACGCGCCGTTTGTCACCGAAAAGGAAATCGCCGCCGTGGTCGAGTTCTGGCGTGCCCAGGGCACCGCCGAGTATCAGGAGGCGTTCCTGCAGGCCCCGCGAGAAGAGCGCCAGGCGGGCGATGCCGCGGGCGATGCCGGAGAGGACGGCGAAGCCGAGAACGATCCGCTGTACAACGACGCGGTCCGGCTGGTGGTGGAGTTCGGCAAAGCGTCTACTTCCCTGCTGCAGCGCCGGCTGCGCATTGGCTATGGCCGAGCCGCCCACCTGATCGACCTCATGGAGCGGGACGGCATTGTGGGGGCAGCGGACGGGCCGAAGCCGCGAGAAGTTTTGAAGCGTCCCGACTGGATCTCCGAAGTGGAAGAGTCGATGCGCTAATCAGCGCTCTACGACCCGAGAAGGAACAGCGTTATCGGGAGGGCGACTTCGAACCGTCGCCCTTTTTCGCTTTTTCCTCAAACGGCATCGATCCGGGAAACTCTAACCGCCCAAGATCGCTGAGCCTCGCTTGAACCTTGTTGGGTCCAGGGTGACGGCATGTGGATTTGCTTCCCGCTATACTCCTTGCGTGAGTTCTGCGAGCGATCTGTTGGAGGCTCTGCGACGGTATTGGGGATACGCCTCGTTTCGTCCTCTGCAGGAACGCATTGTGAGCAGCCTCCTCGGCGGGCGCGACACCTGTGTGGTCATGCCGACGGGCGGCGGAAAGTCGCTCTGCTACCAACTGCCCGCGCTGGTGCTGGGCAAAACGGCGGTGGTGGTCTCGCCCTTGATCGCGCTGATGCAGGACCAGGCGGCGCAACTGGCGCAGATGGGTATCCCTGCTGCCGTCCTCAACAGCACGATGGCGGCGAGCAATCAGTCGCAAGTCGTGCGCAACGCCCGCGACGGTCGCTATCGCCTGCTCTATCTGTCCCCGGAACGATTGGCTCGGGAAGACACGTTGCAATGGCTAAGGGGTGTACCCATCGCGTTTTTCGCGATCGACGAGGCGCACTGCATCTCGGAATGGGGGCACGAGTTCCGGCCGGAATACCGTCAATTGAGCCGGCTGCGCACCCATTTCCCGGATCGGCCGATTGCGGCGTTCACTGCGAGTGCGACCCGGCGCGTTCGCCACGACATCCTGCATCAACTGCAACTGCGCGATCCGGACAAATACATTGCGAGCTTCCACCGGCCGAACCTGCGTTACGTGGTGAAGCAGTGCGACGGGACTTCTCAACCGCAATTGCTGGTGCGCGCCCTGAAGAACATTGGCGAGGGCAACGCGATTGTATATGCACCGACGATCGCGCGGGTGGAACAGACCGTGGACTTCCTGCAGGAGGAAGGGATCCCGGCGATTGGTTACCACGGGAAGATGGAACCGGACGAGCGCCGGCGCAATCAGGAACGCTGGATGTCGGATGAAGTGCGGGTGCTGGTGGGAACGATCGCCTTCGGCCTGGGCATCAACAAGGCCACCGTGAGGGCGGTGATTCATCTTTCGCTGCCGAAATCGATCGAGCAGTATTACCAGGAAGCGGGGCGGGCAGGACGCGATGGCAAACCTGCCGACTGTGTTCTGCTGTGGCAGAAACGCGATGCCGCGCTGCTGGCACACTTCATCCAGCAGATCACCGATCCGGCAGAGACCGAGCGGGCCTGGGCACGCTATCGACATATTCGCGATTTCGCGGAGTCGAATCTGTGCCGGCACCGGCAAATTTGTCTGCATTTTGGAGAAACCCCCAAGTGGAGTTCGTGCGGTGCGTGCGATGTCTGCGGCTCCAGGCCGGAATGGATGGCGGTGCCGGTGCAGACTCGTCCTCGGCGGCGGACACGAGCGCCGGTCGCGCCCGCTCGGGAGATGAGAGCTGCTTCTCAGCCCGAACCACGTTGGGCGGGCAGCGCCGATGCGGCCCTGAGTGAATACCTTCGCGAATGGCGCCGTGCGACTGCAAAACGGCAGGGCGTGCCGGCCTACGTGGTTATGCACGACACAACCCTGGAGGAGCTTTGCCGAGTACGGCCGCGCTCACTGTGGGAACTGAGAGCGGTCACCGGCTTCGGAGAACGCAAGATCGCATCCTGCGGGGAACAGATTCTCGAGGCCCTGGCGGATTTTGCGCGGGGCGCTCGCCCTGTCCGGGCGACCGAGAAACGGACCGGCCCTGCCGAAGAAACCTTGCAGCTGCTGGCACAGGGAAAGACGCTGGCCGAAATTGCGAAAGTTCGGGAGCGTCAGTTGGGAACGGTGGTTGGAATGGTCGCGACCCTGGTCGAGTCAGGAGAAGTAGGATTCGACGCGAAATGGGTGGAACCGATCCGGGTCATCCAGATTGAAATGGCTTGCGCGCGCCTTGGGACGCGGTGGCTGAAGCCGCTCAAGGAGGCTCTGCCCGCCGATATTCCCATGGAGGACATCCGGCTGGTGGTCGCAAAACTGCGGCGCAAGCAATCCCTGGAGAAGCAGGCGGCCACTGGTTGACCGCCTCCGCCAGCGTTCGAGCTGCCTATGGCAACTAACTGGACGTCGGCTCAGAGCGCAGGCCGCGGACGGCCAATGTGGCGAGCGCGGCCAAGGCCAGCAGCATCGCCGCCCATAGAATCCACTTGTGACGCTCGGACCAGGGACGATCGTCGGGACGCCCGGTGTAGGCAGAGTTCTGCAAGTCCGACCCCAGTTGCGCCTGCACCGCGCCCGGTTCTTCGTGAAAAAGCCTGGCATAGTCGTACACCGGAACAGCCAGCTTCTGGTCGCCGTAGTACAGCTTGAGAGCCGGGCTCCCTTGGGGATCAAAGTACAGGCGTCTCTCCAGCGACTCCGGTTGTATGGCTTCGAACTTCAGCGGCGGATCGTCTCCGTTCTCGACGGTGATCACAAGACGAGCGTGACGTTCACCAAAGACACTCACCATCAAGTCTTCGGTCTCGGCGACCGTCCCCCCACGCTTCATACGGATACGGCTGATTGTGCCTTCTGCCAGGTGCTGGCCTTGGTCGTCCGCCACCCTGACGATTCGGCGAAAGTTGATTTCCGAGGCCGGCAGGTCGAACCGGATATGGTCGACCGGCACCCTGGGGGGAAGGCCGCAGTGGATGACTGTGACGCGTGGCTGCTGTCCGGCTGGCTGGCAGGAACCAGCGGCGGTCCAACTGGCCCGCTTTTCCTCGAGATGGGCCACCATCGCGCGCTGCACCTGGCTGGGCAGGATGCCCGGGGACAGGTGCACGTGCACATAACGGAAGCTCCAGGTGGGGAGGCTGATGGCGGAGTTTGAACCAAGGTTCTCGCGGGAGAAGTCGAACAGCGTGGACGGACTCGGCCAGACGAGCATGGGCCCACCGACGAGCAGGTCGCGTCCCTCGACCCTGGCAGTGACGAGGAAGTCCTTGCGGTCGAGAACGAGCGTGATGCGGTTGTAATCGGTGACCGGCGATACGTCCAGATCGAACTCGGTGTCGTCGCCACGGCGGGCAAGATTGAAGATTCTGACTTCGACTTCCTCGCTGGACGAGGCGGCCTCCTGCGCAACCAGTCTGTAGGGCACCTGACGGGAGCGATCGTAGAGTCGCAAATCGGCGAGGTCTTCCCGGGAATTTGCCCAGATGGATGGGTCGAGGACAACGTAATTCTGGCGGTCGGGTGCGGCGATGGTCACCTCGCGCATACGCGCGAAGTAGGGGATCGCCGGCTCTGGCACGCCACCGGGTCCGAACGACAGCAAGCAAACAATGGCGGCTAAGGTTTTCATGCCGTCCGAGTCGCGTCTCTGGCACTCCTTCGGCTGTTCGAAAGGTGCAGCCAGTCACGCTGGTACACGAAGGAAATCACCAGCAGCAACACCCCCAGCACGATGAAACTGATAATCCGGTAGCCGTGATCGAGTCGGGAGACGTCGCTGATGAATACCTTGACGATTGTGACAGCAATCAGTACCAGCGCCTGCCAGCGGACGAGAGCGGACCTGCGCCAGAAACCGACCACCATGAGCAGCGCTCCATAAGCCATCCACAGCGCGGAATAGGTAAAGCTTTCCTCGATTTGCAGGCTGCGCAGCGCTGTCGGGTGTGCTGGGTTGTAAGGACCGGAGGCGGTGGTCGTAGCGGCCCATTCACGAGCGAAGTAGTCGGAAACTTCGTAGCTGAGAGCAATCAGTGTCAGCGCGTTGAGCGCTACCAAGGCGACGGCGGCGCCCTGCCGGCCCAGTTGGTCACCTCGACGCAGGCCATGCCAGGCGGTCCCTGCCATCACCGCGATGGCGACCGCAAAGGTGGCCATGCGGCTGTTGAAGAGCAAGGTCGTCACCTGGAAGCTATCGATGCTCAAAAACAGCTGGAGAACACCGAGCGCCAACGCGCCCACGGCGAAAGCGCTGATGAAGGTGGAGCGGATACGATCGGCCAACCAGAGCAACACGCCCGCCTCAACCAGCCATCCGATCGAGATCCAGTGCCCGTCGAGGCGGATCGGGATTGCCACCGTGATGAAGCCGATCGCCAGCGCAAGGTGCAGAAAGCGGAGTCTCTCGACCGTCTCCGGATCGGGAAAGCGTTCGCGCGCCTGGCGGCTCAAGACGATGTAGACCGCCGCCAGCCCCAGGGCAAACCACGCCATGGCGCGCTTGTCGATCTCCTCAACCATGGCGTAAACCTGGAGGAAGTAGACTCCCGCGTTCACCAACGCCAATGCGAGCGGGATCGCCCCCAAAGGAGCCGGTTCGTTCCCCGGACGGCGAGCGATCAAGGGCGCCACCGCAAAGATTGCGAAGAACAGGGTCGCGAAGGCGACGGTAAGGTCCAGCTCCCCACGGTTGTAGAACTGCGCATACCAGGCCAGATAGAGCACGAGCGTGGCTGCGTAGCTGAGGGCCAGAAGACGACGCCAGGGTTTGCGAGCGACCATGACCAAGGTCGCCACATCCAGAAGCACCAGGTAGGCGAACAGTTGTAGCTCGCGATTCTGCCCCGTAGAAATCAGGAAGGGAGTGGTAAAGCCGCCCGTCAAGGCAAAAGCCGCCAGGATCTCGGCATCCTGGGCGAGCGCCAGGGAGACGGTGGACGAGGTCACCAGCAACATCGCGACCAATGCCGTGCCCGAAGCAATCAGGGCGTAAAGATGAAACGCAGCCCACAGCGAGAGGTACATCACCCCGATGCCTACCGCCTTCAGCGAGTAGGAGAACAGCGCGTAACCATGCGAGCGAAAGCGCTCGCTCCACAGTACGACAGCGATTCCCGAGACCAGGCCAATGGCGACACGTCCAGAGGGGCCGATCCAGTTGTTGTCGAAGGCGAACTTCAGAAAGTAAGAGACCCCGATCAGCACGGCAGCGATCCCGATCCGATTCAACCAGTGCGAACCGATGCGGGACTCCAAATCGGCTTCGCCCCCTTGCTCGATCGATGCGCCGGAAGGCCGCGGGGTGGATGAGGGTGCAGACCCGACAGTCGGAACCGGGACGGGCGCGGGTTCGGCCGGGCGCGGGGGAGGCGGGACGGCGCCCGAAACCGGGTGCGCAGGGAGCGCGGAATCATCCCTCGCGTCCAGCCTGCGCTCGAGGCGCTCCACACGCGCGATGAGATCTCGGACGATTCCGCGCAGCGCTTGCAGCTCGTTCTCGGGACTGTCCACTGAACTCCTTGTGGCCGGATTTCTAGGGCATTATCTGCGAAACTAGAAACGGTTTCACGTCATTTTTCCTGAAGGCAGGTACCATGAAGGTTTTCACCGACTATCTCAAATTCCATACCCGCACCCACCGGGCCTATGTTCACATCACCCCGCAGGTGGAGGAGATCGTACGGAAGAGCGGCGTCAAGGAAGGCATGGTGCTGGTGTCCGCGATGCATATCACCGCCGGGGTGTATGTGAACGACAACGAAAAAGGCCTGATTGAGGACATTGATCAGTGGCTCGAGCAACTGGCGCCGTTTCGCAAAGACTACAAGCATCACGACACCGGCGAGGACAACGGGGACTCCCACCTGAAGGCGTTGCTCATCCATCATGAGGTCATCGTTCCCATTACGGCGGGCAGACTTGATTTTGGGACCTGGCAGCGAATCTTCTATGCGGAGTTCGATGGTGAACGAGACAAGCGAGTGATTGTCAAGGTGATGGGAGAGTAGCAGAGCGGTCATTGCTCGCGGGTCGTATGCCTCGGTGCATCGCGTGGCTCACTCGATAAAATTCATGGGCTAGGTCCGGATGAGCACCACGTAGATCTTTGCCGACACGCAGCATCGCCTGCTCTAGCGACAAACCGCCTTCCAGACAGATCACTGTGAGATCCAAGGCATCAGCCGGGCCGGCTCGCATGCGCTCCTTGCGGTGCACATTGATCAGGCCGCCCGGCTCAACGCGCTGCACTTTTGACAGAAACATTTGAACTCTGGTTTCCCCGGCATCGCGATGTGGCCGCACTTCTGACAGATAAACCAGTATTCCGCGCGAGACAACATCGGTCGGAACTCGTCGCCCAGAACGCAATACGGGCAGCGAACCATCTTGTCAGCCATTTTTAGCCTTCCGCTCCTTTGCCTTGCGTTTGCGGGCTTCCGCCGCGGCCTTGGACGCCTTCGCCGCAATCGTCTTACGTTCTCTGGAGGTTAGGGCTTTCGCTCTGGCCTGGCCGCCACGGCGTCCCAGTTCAACGGCAGCAGGATTTTTACCGTTGGTTCCATGCTTTTCCATAAACGGGGGAATAATAGCACCACCTTAGCGTTAAGGGGTCTGAAATTTCGCTTGATAACCTTAGCGCTAAGGTGAGATTATCCGCACGTCCAAGAACGGGCTGAGCAGGTGCTTGCAACACCCACCCAGCCCTAACCAATGGGAAACACAGGAGGTTTCCAATGGCTACAGCTACCCTACCAGTCCCCTTCTTTCCCTCAATTCACAATCACCGCCGCGGAAGTCGCCAACTCTGTCATCTCGGAATATTCGGTCATGAGGACCACGGATTCTTCACAAGCGGAATCGCAAATGGTACTTAGTGGACACGGGTGTCTTCGGTGACTGGGTGACGTAATAATCCCGCTGAAAAGCGAGATTGGCGGTTTCGAACCAAACCCCGCTTCGCTCCCGGGAAACATCGCTTCCCAGGAACGGTTCGATCAGGCCGTGTCCTCTGCCGCTGCGAACTACACCCGGCGAAACAAGGTCCATTGCTCATAGAGCCAGCTTTCCTTGCCCCGCAGCTTGGCCGCCAGGACTTCCAAATGTCTTTCCACAAAATCATCGACGTTGAACACGGTGCCGCCGCGGCTAAATTTCAGTGGGGCTGACTTGAGGTCCCATCGAACGCACTCCACCCCTGGCGGTATGGTGAATCCGGGGGGCACCAGGACATCGTCCGGTTCCGGCCGGGCAGGAGTGTGAGCATCACAGGAAAGGTCTGAGTCGCGCTGGCCTCTGGCGGGCGCTTCTTCCACTTCGTCCGCCCTCGCACCAAAGGTGCTCACAATGGAGCCGTGAGCATCTTTGGATTTGCCTGAGCACGTTTGGAGTTCAAGCACCCAGCGACCCTGAAAACCAGCCTTTCGCTTTTGTACTCCCACCTTGGGCATTGCACGTCTAATGGTCGCCCAGGCGATGCCACGGACCTTCGCTTCGGCCCGCACTTCCTTGCTCAGCCTCGGCCCCATTGCGAGCACGCCGAGCAAGAACGCGCCAGCCTCATCGAGGGCACTGCGAGTCTCACGGGCGGTACCCGGCGATTTCGTGGCATCGTCTCTCCGGTTGGTGTCAGCGGCTCGCTGATGAGCATCCGGGCGCGGTTGGAGGGTCTTTGTCAAGACTTCGGTACCAGCGGGCCTGAACAGTTTTTCTAACCAACTCACTGTGCCTCTGCGCTCTCCACGTCCGGTCGTTTTTCGTCATGGATCGTCAGTCATGGATCGTCAGTCATGGATCGCCAGTCGCTGGCAACTTCCCGGCGCACGAGGGGCCGCCGGCTTATTTCGACCTTGCTGCTCGTGCGAACCATCCGTATCATCGAGGCCTTCTTCGCACTCGTTCTTGGGAGACACTCATGAGTTCTGAAGAGTTGCACGAGTTGCAGGAGCATGCAGACCACGCCAAGCACGATCCAACGCTGGCGCCGGTTTCCCTCACCATGGCGATTCTGGCGGTGCTGGTAGCGGTGGTCTCGCTCCTGGGGCATCGAGCACACACGGAAGAAGTTCTCGTCCAGGCCAAGGTTTCGGACCAGTGGAGCTACTACCAGGCCAAGAACATTCGCGCGCACCAGGATAAGCTGTTCGCCGCGCTCACCGCCATCGCGACCAGCAGCAATCCGGAAGCTTTGTCGAAAGTTCGGGATGAATACCTGAAGGAGTCCGAGCGTTACCAGGAAGAACAGAACGACATCCAGAAAGACGCGCGCCACCTCGAGCAGGAAGTCGCGACCGAACGGAAGCGGGCGGATCGCTATGATCTCGGCGAGGTCTTTCTGGAGATCGGGTTGGTGGTGACTTCCATTACGCTCCTGTCCGGCAGACGGATCTTTTGGCACACGGGACTTCTGATGGGTGTGAGCGGGCTGGGAGTCGCCGCGACCGGTTTTTTTGTCCGGTAAGGCAGTCGGACGATCGCCCGAGCCAATTTCTACGGCGCAAGCCATCATCGAAGCACGCGGTTGAGACTATTTCCTGCCGCTCTTTTTAGTTGCCACAGCAGCATCTTCCAGTGAAGACAACGAGTATAGTTAGGTGGTGCGTCTTTTTCTGCACGCGGAATGTGCGAGGGCCTAAAACGGTCAGTGCGGCGACAGCTTCTTCAATTCGGTGCGTTTCTGCTTTTGCTGGTTTGTCTTTGCGGCCACATCGCGGAGACCTTCGATTTCTGGGATCACACGCTGCAGACCGGCAACGACATTGAATACAGCCTGGTGACGGTGGCCTTGGTCGCCGGAGCTGGTTTCGGGATCGCCCACGTGGTCGTTATCGTGATGCGCACCGTGTCAGCAACGTCTTGCCCGTCGGCTCGGTTCGTGGCTTCCTCTTTTTGTACTCGGTCTTCGGTCGCAAGCACTGGCTATTCCCCGCCCCCTCCTCTCCGAATCTGATTCGCTCTCCAAGCAGGAATTGGCAGATTGCTGCATCACCACGTTTGATCGAGGGCGGACATGTTTTCATTGGAAAGAAAACGACAGCCCAGGCTGCCGTTCGCAGGTCTTGTCGTTCTTGCGCTTGCCTTGTCTTGCGGGGCACAGACCTCCAGGGTTGCGGGTGCTATTCAGGGGAGCGTTGTGGATCAGACTGGCAGTGCGGTCGCGGGTGCGACGGTGAGGCTGCGTAATCTTGGTACAAACCGGACTCGCACGGTATCGAGCAATTCGGAAGGTTCCTTTCGTGCCGGTGAACTTCCCGTGGGCCAGTACCAGCTCCACGTGGAATCAAGCGGATTTAACACCTACGTGAACAATGCGATTGTTGTCTCGATCGGAATGGTAGTTCAGGTCACAGTTCGGCTTGCTCCCGCGACCGTGCAGCAGCAAATCACTGTTTCGGAGCAACCCCCATCCATTGACCCTACCCAAACTGCGGAAGCAGCCACCATCGATCATGAGCGAATTGAGGAGTCCCCGGTAGCTAGTCGCAATTACCTCGACTTCGTGCTTTTGGCTCCCCAGTTAACCCGCTCGAATATTCAGGGAGCGAAAGGCGGCAAGAGCGCCCCTGCCGACAGCGGGTTCACCTTTGCTGGTCTGCGCTCTCGCAGCAATAGCCTCTATATCGATGGTGTTGAGAATAACGATGAATTCAGTGGATCTGCACGCACGGAACTTTCCCCTGAGACGGTGCTCGAGTTTCAGGTGGTGAATAACGGGATCTCCGCAGAATCCGGCGGAGGCGCGAGCGGTCCCATCAACGTCATAACCAAGAGTGGCGTGAATACCCTTCATGGAGACGCCTTCCTGTTTGTCCAAAACGGCGCCTTGAATGCCAAGGACGCCTTGACCAGTGAGACCGAAGCAGCCCAGCTCAACCGGTTTCGAGCAGGGCTATCGGTTGGCGGCCCCGTTGTTCGCGGTCGGACGTTTTACTACCTCGCTGGCGAGCAGGAAGGGGCACATGGTGACGATAGCTCGCTGATTTCACCTTCCATCGCGCGTGCCATCAACCAGGCGCTCAGCTCTGGCGCGTTCCCGAGAATCGCAACCCGCGCAGTCAATCCTGCGCTATTTCACGTGGCCCGCGCAGAGACCGAGGTTTCTGGGAGACTCGACCATCAGATCGGAAGCAACCACTCGTTGTTGCTGAAGTACGCATTGACCAATAATCGCGAGCCGGGAGCTGCCTTCAATACGGGTGGTCTGGTCGATCCGAGCGGTCGGGGCAGCAGCTTTGTCGAAGACCAGGGCGTGACGGGCTCTCTCACTTCGGTGCTCAGCAACAACGCCCTGAACAGCGTCCGATTTCAGGTGAGCAGCCGCAGAGCCGTGTTGAGAACCGCCGACCCGATCGGGCCGGAAATCATGATTGCCGGTCTGGTCGACTTCGGGCGGCCTTATGATGGAAATGACAAAAGACGTGAAAACCACTACGAGTTAGTCGACATTGCGTCTGCCGCGAGCGTTCGGCACCTGGTCAGTTTTGGTGCAGACTTGGACTGGATACATGAAAACGTTTCGGCGGATGACGGTTTTGGAGCCGTCTACACTTTTCCAACTCTCGATGCGTTTCTGAAGGGGCAGCCCGATCATTATCGACAAGCATTCGGGAATCCCACCACCCATTTCGCAACGCCGAGGTACTCTGGATTTATTCAAGATCACTGGACGCTCGCCCACCGCTTTACCATTGATGCAGGCATCCGCTATGACTTTGAGCATCTGCCTGCCCAATTCAACCAGGATAGGAACGATTTCGCTCCACGAATCGGGATTGCATACGGCCCTTCACCAAATTGGGCGCTGCGGGCGGGTTTTGGCATTTTCTTTGACCGCTACTTGCTGGCTGCGGTGAACCGGGCGCTTGCGAAAAACGGTGTGCAGGCGTTCGATCAAGTCGCCGATGGGCCGGCAGCAATCCGGATCTTCCAGTCGAACCTCGGCGGAAGCGCCCGAACTCCCATCCCCTCCATTCGTCCGTCGATCTTTACTGCTGACCCAAACCTGCAGACCTCAGAGAGCGCAATTGCCACCGCGGGGGCAGAACGTTTGATCACCAGAAACCTGACGGTAAGCGCAACATTCCTGTTTGCGCACGGTGTGCGGCTCTCTCGCACCCGCAACGTGAACCTCGCCCCGCCGGTCGTGCTCACGCTCAGTAATTCTGCCAGCCTCGGAATTCCGGCTCCCTTTCCCCAGCAGCTTGGGAGGCTTGTGTTCTCGCCTGCACGACTGTCACCTCCCTACGACAACATCGATCAGTGGGAGAACCGCGCAAGCTCGGTTTACAAGGGCCTGTCGTTGTCTGTGAATCGACGACTGGCGAATGAGATCGAATTTTCTGGCAGCTACACGATATCCAAAACGATCGATGACGCTTCAGATTTTGACGAGCAGCCGGAAAACCCGTACTCGATCCGGGCGGAACGCGCCTTGTCTACCAACGATCAGAGGCATCGGTTCGTGCTCAGCGGGACTTTCGAACTCCCGTTCGGAGATGAGGAAGGCAAAAAACCTGGCGGACTTATCGCAAAGGTATTCGGCAATATCGAAGCCGCTCCCATCTTGATCATGGGAAGTGGCCGGCCGATCAACGCCCTGACGGGCTTCGATGCCAACCGGAGTGCGGCCCTTCCGTTGTCCTCTCGCCCGCTCAATTTTGGTCGCAATTCATTGCTCACTCCCACCCAGGTGCAGTTTGACTTGCGCGTACTAAAATTCTTCAAGGTCGGAGAGCACGGAAAGCTGGACTTTGTTGCAGAGTCCTTTAACGTTATCAACCACACCAATGTGGTCTCTCTGAACCAGTTCTACGGGCCGGGGAAATTACCCATTCCAGTATTCACAACACCCAACAAGGCCGGTATTCCGAGGCAATTGCAGTTCTCGATTGACTTTGAGTTTTGACGAGCTTGACCACTTCTCAGCGGGCCCGGCCGCATCTGTCGTGATTACGCCCCGGATTAACAGCCACACCGGAAGGAATTCTGCTTAAGTGAGCGCGTATGCCATAAGCGTTTCTATGAGACGGGGTGACTGGCGGTGACGATGCGCCGGCCGTCGGGCGAGAACGCCGCGTCAGATCATTGACTGGTGGATTCGGGGCGGAGCTGGCGCAGCCGGGCCTGCTGTTCCGCGGTCAGCTTGTTTCTGATGCGCACCATCAGCGCGATCTGAGTACGTTTTACCTCGCGCTCGGCATTCAGGACCTTGTCCAACTGCGCCAGGACCTGGGCCTCATCCACGGGATTCTGCTTCAGAAGCCCGGTCAGAGTCTCCATGGCATCCTGGAGTTGGAATTGAAGTTCCGTAAAGCGAGTTTGCGCCTTGAGCACTTCGGATCGCACGAAGGTTTTCTGGGCTTCTTCCAACCCAATGGCCTTCTGATTCGACAGCACCAGGTCCGGAGGAAAAAGATTCTCAGCAATTGGGTCACGTCCTTGAGGCTGCTGAGCAGCCAGAAGATTGCAGGTCGACAGAAACCACATCAGCAGAATACATAGAGCAACTCGCTTGCTTCCGACGCTCATGGGTTCTCTCTCTCTTTCTCGGGGACGTTCGTGGTGAGTTGATAGAAATATTTACCGAGCTGCGGGGGCGCTTTCAGCCAGCCATCGGTTGGGAACCGGAGCAACCCTTCTGTTGGCGACCTCCAACTGCCGATCGCTGAAGCGGCCAAGAACACCTTCTCCGCCTCATTGTGCTGTTCGTGGACCTTCCACGCATAAATGGAAGATGCAATGACAATAACAAGTCCACACAGGGTCGCCGTTCGCCACGGCCATCCCAGCAAGGACCGGCGTTGACCCCGAGCCCGCAGTTCCGCCATGATTCGCGGCGCAGCGTGAGCCGCAGGCTCCGAGGCTGCCAGTCCCCGGATGCCAGCGTCCACCTGCGCCATTTGGGCCTTCCACTGCCGCAATACTTCTGAGCAAATGGCGCAGCTCGCAAGATGTTCCGTCATTACGGGGCTAGCTGGTAACCCAAGGACGTGGTCGAGCAGTTCTTCGCGCCAACGGCGATCACAGGGCTTCATCGCAAGAACACCTTTAGTAACTCCTTGCGTGCTAAATACAATCGCGAGCGCACCGTCCCTTCGGGAATGCCTAGCGTGCCGGCGATGTCCCGCGTGTTCAATTCTTGCACCGCACTCAGTAGCAGTACAGCGCGCAGCTTCTTGGGCAAGCGGTCAATCTCCTGCTGCAATCGCGACTGAAATTCGCGCTGCGCCACGATGGTTTCGACATTGCTTGTGAACGACGGCCTCATTTGCAGCCACGAAGTGTCCCGGAGGCGAGCCCGCTCCGTGGCCCGGCGGCGGTTCAACGCCAGGCGAAAGCTCATACGCGCCACCCAGGAGCGAAATTTCTGCGGCTCCCGAAGGCTTGACAGTTTCCGATAGGCACGAAGGAATGCATCCTGGGTGATCTCCTCGGCGTCAGCGGCATCTCGCAAGACTCCGAAGGCCACGTGATAGACGACCCGATGACATTCTCGGAGCCGTCGTTCGAACTCGCTCAAATGGTCGTGACTCACGCTCGCGGCCCATGCGCCAACAGCCAGTTAGACTGCCGCTGGCTCACGACAAAGATAACTTATTGCTTCCGGGGCGGCAGCGGCGCTGGCGCCACCGCCAGGTTCAGGGCAACAAAGGCTCCCACGACAGGCTGCAACTGCGACGCCTGCGTGACCGCTTGAACCTTCTGCTTTTGCTCGTCGGTCAGCAGGGTTGCGAACTGACCTTGAAAGCCTTGTACCGCCTGCGCCACCTGTTGCTGAAGGGCGTGAATCTGCAGGAGCAGACTGCCAACGATGGCCGGATGGGGGCTGGACTGGCTAAGCAGAATGTCCAACTGAGCCTGTCGTGCGGCTATTTGCTCCTGCAACCCCTGCAGGCTTGGCTCGAACTGGCCAAGCAGGCCTGCGAATTGCGCCGCCTGCGCTTCTGTAAAACCCAAGAACGAAGCTACCACCGCGGGCGGCAAGCACTGATCCGCTATTTTCGGCGTGAGCACCTCGATTTCGGTCGCCCTGGCCTGCGGCAGAATGAAACAGAGCAGCGTCAGCAATACCGTCGCACCAAGTGTTTTCATTGTGATTCCTCCCATTCGGCAAGTAAGACACCGCCAGGGAGCGCCTTGTTCACTGAAGGGCGGACTGAAAGCAGCGCGCGCCTAACCGTGACATACCGTCGATGCACCGGGCAAAAGGGGGCTGTACAGATGTTTGCGAAGCGGGAGACGAGGTTTCGGACGGAATGTCGGTGACTGGGAAGTTGGCCAGGGAAATGTTTTCGAGGAACTCTGGGCCGGTCGGCGTTCCAGCGCACCGCGCTTAGCCAGGTAGACAATGTGCAAAGCGGCTAACCCAGTGAAATCGCTTGCAGCACGGCCGAGAATTCCGCTTCGAATCCCTTCTGCATTCCTGGTTCCGTACCCCAGTCTCAGGCGGCACCCGACTTTCGCCAGACCTGCCAGTCCTGCCGCACCGCGGTCGCCATTTGCGTGGCGGCGCCATGCAGCCAACCGGACTTCTGCTTTGACAGATGCTTCCGGATGACCTGCACAGCGGCGCGATTGCCGAGATGAACGTTGGCAGTCTCCCAGCCCATGGAGAAAAGCAGGCGGCATTCGTCCCGATTCTTGGGCAACGAAGTCAACTCGATGCGTGAGCAGTGGGGGGACAAGCGGCGTACGATCCAGTGTCCCCGCAGCTGCACAAATGGGTCCGGACATCGAACCGCGCCGTCCAAGATAGCTTGGTACAGGATCTCTGTGGGCCCCGACAGATCGTAAGCCCAGTAAACCGAAGAAGGGACCAGCAGCTTCGCTTCCCGCGCGATCTTTCCTCCGCAGAATTCAGCCAGTGCAACCAAGCGCACGTGACCAAGACTGCCCAATCCGGCGACACGCCGGGCCAGCCGGTAGGTCAGTCCAGGGTGAGGCAGCAAGTGCTCCAGAGCGGCGAGCACGGCGGGAGACACTTCGCCTCGCAACGACGGAAGACCATCCATTTTCTTCCAGAAGGCGTCCGGATCGCGCAACTCGTTTACCGCAATCACGCGCAACCACTTGTTGCCTTCTTCGAGAACGAATGGATGCCCATGTGCGGCGAGCGACTTGGTGTATCCGTCAAGGATCTCAGCACACGCGTCCTTCCCTTTCAGGGCCAGGTGCCCTGCTTCGATCCCGAGCAGGGCGCTCACGGCCAGGCGCACCAGATCATTGGTGTAAGCCAGGCTGCAGGCTTCGTCAAAATCGTTCACGCCCCAGATCAGCCTGCCTTCGACGTCCCGCCAGGTCCCGAAGTTTTCCACGTGAAGATCGCCGACGGCCAGGATTTTGGGGGCCTTGGCGAGCTCGGGGCAAACGTCGGGCCATATCTGGGCCCAACGGTAGAACGTGGCGCGCAGGAAGGGAAACACGCCTTCGGCCATGCGTTGGTGTTTCAGGCGCAGATCCGCCTTCACGGGGGTGGTATGCGATGCGAGCCAGTCTTCGAAGCTGGCGGTTGCCTTGACGACATTCATGGCGCGGGCAAGAACGATAGTTCGCGCCCACGATGAATGTCAATGTAGAGAGTTCGGTCTCACTGCATGAACTCTGGCGTTCGCTGCAAGCATATGCGGCTTGACAGACTTCAAATGGATTGGGTCGCTAACTCATGCGCATTCTGGTCGCATGACGCACATTGAGAAGACCTTACTCACACTGTTCTTGGCGTGCTCGCCCATGTTCGCACAGGAGAACCCGCACGAGCGACTGCGCGCTGCCCTGGTTTTTGAAAAGCACGGTCAATTCGACAAAGCCATCATCATCACAAAGGAGGTCATCGCTTCCAGTCAATTGAGCGGAGTCGAGAGTGGCAGGGCTTGCATCATACTCGGTCTGGCGTATGAGACGGAGGGAAGGTTTCCCGAAGCTCAGCATGCCTTCGACCAGGCTCTCCGGATACTCGAGAACGACGCCGTGCACGTAAGTGATTACGCGTCGGCCCTCAGCAACTACGCTGGACTCTACATCGACGTGGGAGGACTCAAGGAGGCGGCAGTGATGTGGCACAAGGCACTTGACCTGCAGGTGCAAACCGGCGATCAGGCCGCGGCCATGCGGACGCTCACGAACCTGGCGGGACTTTCGATTGCTCAAAAGCGACTGCATGAAGCTGGAGACTGGCTCAAGAAAGCGTCAGCCGAGATGAAGCTGATTCAAGATTTGGCCGACGACGATCTGGCGGTTTTCTTTGAAACTCAAGGCTGGCTAGCGCTCGCCCAGGGGCATTTTTCGGCGGCGGTGGCCGCCTATCGGCGCGCCTTGGAACTCAGCAGGCGTAACCGTGGCGAGCGGCACTGGCTCACCGGATATGAGCAGTTGCTCCTGGGAAAGGCCCTTGCTCGATTCGGCGACCTTAGCCAGGCATTGGCAGACATGCGGCAGGGGCTGGCGATTCTCGGTTGCGCGCTGGGTCGAACGAATCCGAAGTATTTCGCCGCAGAAATCGCTTATGCACAAGTCCTGGATCAAGCCGGATCTCACGCTGCGGCAGGACAGTTGAGGGCGAATGCAGAGCAAGCCAGCAAAGATTTCTATGGCAGTCAGTGCGTGGGATGTACGATAAACGTGGCAGCTGTTCGATAGGAGCGTATTTGACCGACGCTTCTCAAATTCCGCCCGCAGATGTGATCGGCACGGCGCCTCGAAGAAAGTCCCGGGCTGAATTGACCCCGCGGACCGGGCTTATTTCCCTGGCGGTCGGCAGCACGCTTGCTGCCGCGACAGCGATCGAGTGCCATTCGCTTGCGCCTGAGACAAATTCGCTTGTGTCCTGGGCGCTGTCCCTCGGGTACGGCGCCATTCTTTGGGTATGGTGGGCGCTGGTGGTCGAACTTCTATGCCGAGCCGGGAAGCGCTGGCCAGCGACTCTAAGGATCTCGGCGGCCAGCAGCGCTGTGCATCTCACGATTGCTTCCGGCGTCGCAATGATCCATCTTGGCATCCTGCACCTGGTGGTCTATTGGGTCAGCCGAGCAGGTCCTGAGCCCGAACGAGCGGCGTACTTTGGTTTGGACTTCTTCAAGCTTGGCCGCTTCGGCATCGAGTTTCTCATCTACACCCTCATCTGGTTTGCCTGCGCTGCACTCAACACGCAATTGGTCGCCCAGCGGGATGCGATGCGATCTCTCGAGTTGGAACGCCAGTTGTCAAGCGTGCAACTGCGCGCTTTACAATCTCAACTCGAGCCGCATTTCCTCTTTAATACGTTGAATGCGGTCACCACCTTGATGGAAGTGGACCGCCCAGAAGAAGCACTCGCTACTCTGGGACACCTCAATACCATCCTCAAGACGGTGTTGAACAGAAATGTGCCCCGCAAGGTCCCTCTTACGCAGGAACTTGAGATTGTGGAGAGCTATCTCGCCATCGAGCGAGTGCGCCTCGCCGACCGCCTTCAGGTCGACATCAATCTCGATCCTAACGCGCTCGACGGATTGGTTCCTTGCTTTCTGCTGCAGCCCATCATAGAAAATGCGATTCGCCATGGAATCTCCCGGTGCGAAAACAAAGGCTACATCGAAACCTCCGTCCGGCGAATTGGAGAGCGCATGCAACTCTACGTGCGTGACAACGGACCGGGATTGAATGGACGCTCCAAGCCCGGCTTTGGAGTGGGGCTGACCAATACGAGGGAGAGGCTGTTCCACTTCTACCAGGACAATTGCGAGTTTCGTGCTTTCGAACCGGACTCGGGCGGATTCGAAGTTTCCATCAGCATCCCTTATGAGACAACCGCCTCATGACCTTGAGGACAGTCATTGCCGACGACGAGCCTTTGGCGCAACAGCGTTTAAAGCTTCTCCTCGCAACGGACCAGGAAATCCAAATCGTTGTGGAATGTCGGAATGGCAACCAAGTCGTCGCCCAGCTAAAGGCGAACCCTGTGGACCTGCTCTTCCTCGACATCCAGATGCCCGGAAGGGACGGCTTCGGGGTCATTGAAGACATCGGTTTACCCAACATGCCGATGACGGTTTTCGTGACCGCCCACAACGAATATGCCGTGGAGGCATTTGAGGTACATGCTCTGGACTACCTCGTAAAGCCGATTGAGCGAGGCCGGCTCAAGGAGGCACTTGCTCAGGTGAAGGAACGAATTCGGCTTAAGGAGGCGTTTGCGGCGCGTCAGGAAATTTCTTCTGCTTTGCAAGCCCTGCGCACGGCTGCCGGGCAAGATCCATATCCACAACGGTTTTTGACGAAGAACGGAAACACGAGTCTGGTAGTCGCAGTCCGCGATATCGAGTGGATTGAGGCGGCCGATTATTATGTGTGCCTGCATGTGGGGGCCAAGAAGCACCTGCTGCGTGAGAGTATTCGGGCCCTCGAATCCAAGTTAAACCCGAATAAGTTTGTCCGCCTGCATCGATCGGCAATCGTGAACATCGATCACGTATGCGAGATTCACCGGGACGGGCGAACTGAGGGCTGGGTCCTTTTGTCCACCGGAGTGCGAGTTCGCCTGAGCAACGCGGGTTGGCGAAAGCTCATTGCTATGAATCGTGGTTCGTAGATTTTGCGGTGCCTGGCTTGTCGCTGCGCACTGCGACGCCGGCGCACCGTGGTCCGCTCTGCCGCCAAGCCTCACCACGAAACAGTCGCAAACGCCCGAGTGGCAGGGGCGATTCACTCCGGCCGTTGTTGCGGAATAGAGTCGGGTAGTGACTCGTTCGGCAAGCACCCTACGATGGCATGGTCGAGAAGGGCTGGTTTAACAATCTCGAAGGCGCAATGATGAAGTCACCCTCGATGACAAATGTCTTTCGCCAGCTACCTGCCTGATTTCAACCGCCTTGAGCGATGAATTCTGATTGAGTTTTGGAGCCGGCCTGCTTATCAGTTCTGGGGAATCGCCAGCACATCGTCGGCGCGAAGGACAAGAATATCCAACCGCTTTCGAACATTCGCAGCTCTGCGCCCATCAGCTTCAGGTGTTTCGATTGCATCAGCACCTTCGCGATTCGACCGTGACCATTGAGGATCTACTCCCATTCCTGATTTAGGCATGCGCGTTCCAAAGCGCAATTTCCGACAAGCCCCCCGGGGGGCACCCAACTGCACTCTGGACTGAACAGCGCTGCACCTTAGGGCCGTAGTGGCGTCTGTGACTTCGGAGAGAGGAGGTTCTCTCCGTTCTCACCGAATTTTGATTCATCCCCACGAGACCGGCTCTACATCATGCTGACCCGAATATAGCGCCGCCGTCGTGAGACCCGTTCCGTAAGCTTCTCTGCGGCTTTGGGTACTTAGTGACCGGCGCTGGCTGCCATCGCGTAATTGTTCTCCGACGAATTGATACTACGTACGGCTTGAAAATACAGAACAAATGAGCGCTGCACCAGGAACATGACCGGCAGGATTGCCAGCGGGATGTACCAACTGAAAGCCTGAGTCGCCAGCTTGGCCAGTCCCGCACTTCCCGCAGACAGTACGAAATAAGGAAACGTAAGTTGCGCGATCTGTTTCCAGGTTCGCACCAGGTGAGTGTTTTCCGTCAGCGCAATGATGGCCGCCACCGGAATCGTGTTGACGAACAAGTAGGCCAACGCTCCGAAGCAAAGGCCCAAGGCTGGGTTCGGCATCGCCCGCATAGCCAGCCATGCTGCCTGGGCTGCCATCAAAGTGACGCTGAGATTAAACGCAACCTTGAACGGCTTTGGCTGCCGCTTGCTCTCGGGCCATAGGCACTGCACTAAGGTCGACGCGGCGGTAATCAGGAGCGCCTCCGCAAGGCTGAATTCGCTCAGAGCCAGGAGGATGAATGGAAGGTTCACTGCCATCGATCCGGTGATTCGCGGCAGCGAAACTCGAAGACGAGCCGCGAACAGAGTAACCAGCAGGGTGCCGATGAATCGCGCGTAGGCTGGGTGCCGCCACATCGCTGGGACTTGGACAAGAATGCCGACGCCGAGGAAAACCACGGCACCCACCAGGACTTGGGCTTTGGCTGATAGGTTTTGCATGTTAGTTTTCCCCGTCCTGACCGTCACTGAAGGCCGAAGTCGTAGTCGAGTTACCCCAGATCACGCTGTTGCCCCAGACCACGCTAAACCCGGAATCAAGCGCGTTGCCCCAAACCACCGAGTTTCCCCAAATCACCGAATTAGACTGCAACACCGAGTTACCCCAGATAACGGAATTGCCCCAAATCACCGAGTTTCCCCAAATGACAGAGTTGCCCCATATCACGGAATTGGTATTGACCATCGAAGCGGTGCCCGTCCCGGAGTCGTAGACCGCAGTCGGGGAGAGAGCCACTCCGCTGGCGACCTCCGTGTTTGCCAGTGCTGCCGCGACATCAAGATAGCCCGCCCCATAAGTGAAGATGTCGTACTGGTTGTTGTAGAGATTGTTGTAAACATCGTAGGAGTCGCTATACACCGAAAACGACTTCCATGCCGTTTTCATCAAACGGGCCTTCACCGTGTCCGGCGTCAGAGTGGGGTCCTTCTGCAGCATCAACGCAACCGCACCACTCACGACTGGAGTCGCCATACTGGTCCCACTCATGCGGAAATACTTGGTGGCGCAGGTACCGTAACAGCTTCCTGTGGGAGCAACCTCAAGATTTGGGTGCTGTACATCGAGCGTTACACCCTTGACGAGCAACGACGAAATGCGGTTGCCCGGAGCCACGATATCCGGTTTGACGATATGATCAATCAGCGTCGGTCCCTTGGAACTGTAGCTGGCGATCGCATCATCTGCTCGGGTATCGGTTCGCAAAGTCCTGGTTGCCCCCACCGTGATGACTGCGGGATCGTTCCCCGGAGCACCGATGGTGGCGAAACCTTTGGTCCCGTGCGAATTGTCTCTTCCGCTATTTCCCGCCGCCACGACCACCACGATGCCAGCCTGCCAGGCTTGCTCCACCGCCTGGCAGAGAGGATCTAGCGTGTAACTCTCAAACGCTGGCCGCCCGAGCGACAGATTGATGACCCGGATGTTGTATTGACTCTTGAGTTGAATGGCCCGCTGAAGAGCCGCGATCACCTGGCTGTCGTTGCCCGATCCGTTTTGATCAAGCACGCGAAGGTTAACAATGTTGGCGTTCGGCGCCGTTCCCGTAAACTTCGTCGTGTAGCCGTTGCCTGCTCCGGAAGCCGAACCGTTGCCAGCGACAATCCCACTCACGTGTGTGCCATGCCCGTAAGCATCCACGGCGGAGGCATTGCCAGCTACGAAGCTCTCGCTGTAGACCACGCGGGACGCTCCGCCCGCACCGTGTAAGTCGGGGTGGTCGGCTACGCCGCTGTCAATCACCGCGATGCTGACCCCGGAGCCATCAAAACCGTAGGTCAGGGCCGCGATATCCGCCTCCACTGCCGGTATGAACTTCTCGGACGTACTGCTCAGATGCACTGGGCGATCTGGCGTGACATAGAGAACGTCGGGATCCTGTTCCAATGCGGCGATGGCGGAAGCGGGAAGTCTGAATGCAGCGGCCTTAATGCTGTGCAGTTTTGCCTTCACCCGGGCGCCTCGACCCGACATCTTCAGGTAGTGTTCGGTCCCGGGAGTGACCTTGAACTGGACGATTACGTCGATCAGAGCACTTTGGTTGCCGCGATCGATGTCGTTGGCAATCCTCCCGGTGTCATGTCCTTGTCGGGCCTTTTGTGGCGGCGAGGCAAAGCATGCCGCCACCAGAACGGCAGACACCACCAGAAGCGAGACCGCGTTCTGGAACCCCCTCCGTGCCTGGCTAGAGAATTTCTTGGCTTTCATTGAGTGTTCACTCCCTATAAATCTTTGCGGCTTTATGGTCTAGTTGCACCAAACTGCCGACGCGAGCGACCTTCACGCGAACTGCCAGAAACGATCAGGGGAATGAGTCACGCTGAGCTACTGTGACGACTCTCTCGCGGTTTAACCAGCAGGCCGACTGCCAAATTGTCGAACGCCAGCTAACTGTATTGAAATCTGATGTTTAGCATAGAGGGGCATCATTTATGGGAGCGGACAGTCTGTCCTCGCGAGATTCGGGGAAAACAGGCAAGTGTTGTGAGACAAGCTTGGTTGCGCGGCTGCTAGGCTAGAGGACAATTTGTCCGCACCCACAAGGTGGTGGCCGGCGTACGGCTACTGGCAGCAGATTCGCCACGGGCGTTTGCAGGGAGCTTAGGACACCGCTCACTTCGGCGGGAAGTCCCTGAAGCCAGCTCCAGTCATGACACGGCCCTCAGCCTTCATGAACTGTCGGACATTATGCCTTCCAGGCTGCACATGACCGTGCCGAGAGATTTTCGGCGGAACAGCGGGATTCCGGAGATTCTGGTTCTTCACCGGGCACATCTCGACACCAGCGAAGTTCAGGAGATGCATGGGGTGCGTGTGAAGCGTGCGCGCTGCGAACGATGGTGGATCTACTGCGCAGCGGGCACCCAGACCGGAGCCAACGGATGCTAGCGGTCGACGAAGCCCTACGCCGTGGGCTCATCGGAAGCAGAGAAATCGATCGCATGCCGCACGATGAACTGCAACGCTCGCTTCGCGAGCTGGCCGGGCAACCCGCGTGATGGACGAGGCAAAATCCCACCAACAGCCGGCGCATTTTGTACCGCGCTCGAGACTCGCTTGCAGCCTCGCGTGAGCGAGAAAGGTACGGACCTGCAGCGCAACGGCGACCGAGAGTCCCTGCGACGCGTCTCTCTCACCTCCAAAGCAACACACAGACCGGCCGGGGTTCTCTCACAATGCATGAACACGATGAGTCTGGTGGACACGACCTACCTCAAAAGTCGTACGAAAACATCTGGTTCCTGCCCGATTGATTGAGGCCGGCTTTCATCTCACTGTTGAACATGAGGGCGAGTAGGAGGTTTCGTGGTGAAGACGTTCAGAGCACTTAGGAACATCGTTGGCACAGTGGGGTTGCTTTTCGCAGGTTATCTGTTTCTCGAATGCATTCCAGCATTGCGGCGCTATATCAGGATCATCACGATGTAGAGTCGATGATGGGCGGTGACCAGATAGCCGGATGTTTGTCACGTTGCCGTGAAGGAAGGTCTGTTGGACAAATGATAGAACGAAAGCATCACCATCGCCGAGATTATGCTCATCGCCGGCGACCGCTTTGCACTCGGCGCCGGGATCGGCCTTTTGCTGTCCAGCCGGGCACACGATTCCGCTCGCATCGGGCACGATCGGCAAGAGTGCGGAGGAGATCACGCGATCATAAGGCGGCATCTAAGCCTTGCGCATGGACCTTACCTACTCAAGGGGGGGTGGCCGAAGATCAATTTCGACCCCGCGTTGCGCTGCGCTGGCCCAATGTCATTCGAGGCAACACGCCTGGCGATCAGGAATTCTGGTTCGTCAATCAAAGATCACAATGGCAAAACAGCAACAGAGGGACTCCTATTCCAAGATGACACTCACCGCGCGTCGTCATCTTTTCCAGAGGCTTCGCGCTCCGCGTCTGCGAGCAGCGCCCACGCGGGTTCGGCATCACGCTTGTGCACCCATAGGATTATGTCCGCCGGCAGTCCAGGAAGAGGCATGGGACCTAGTTCGCATGGGATATTGCTGGAGCGAAGCAGGCCGCACGCGAGCTCGGCCTCATCCCAGCGCTCGAAACGATCCAATTCAATTCGATTACTGGGATCGACGTGGCGCAAGGCTGGATCCTCATCAGCACCCCCCCCTTCGGACTCCGGCACGGCGTCGAGACCAGCGCCGCAACCTAAACAGCGTCTGGCATGCGAGCTGTTTGTGATTCCACAGGAGCGGCAGACCCTTCCCGGCTCTATCGTGCGTTCCCCTGTCATAGTCTGCCAGCTGCTGGTGAGGCTTCGGTGGCCGCGAAGGATCGACTCGCTGTACGGAGAGCTTGACCAAATCGGCAGAGAACGCGTCACACGCGAATTGAGAACAGCTTCCCGAACACACTGGGGTTCAGGGGCCGATCCCCGACAGCCGGAGTTTGCGTCCTGGAATTCGGAGTAGCGGGCGAACTTATTCGGAATCGCGGGCAGCGGTATGCGGTTCGAACCACGAGGCTCCCCCGAACGGACTGTGGCTGGCAAAATCCGGAAGGGGCGGCAAATAACCACCACTTTGAATCTCTGAAGTCTCTTCCATCCAAGGCGGATTGTACTGGACGCGCTGCCCCACCTCAGACCAGACCCGGGTACAACTTGGGTTAGCCTAGGGTTTGACCCTGAGACGGAGGCTGCTGGTTTCTTCGCGGAAACACCCGGAGATTTCGTGCAGAACCTCACTCGCATTTTGCAGCCTTTTCTCGATCTTCTTGCGCAGGGGCTTTTCCGCCCAAGCAGTGCCCACGCACACGACCATGACGAGTAACAACGCGACACGTTTCACCATTTCTTTCCACCCTCGCGGTCCGGCACTTCGTTCAGCGAGTGCCCACCACAGCCGATCCGACCGGCACGCAGCAATTCAGATTTCGATCATGATCCGATTTTCACCTTCCGTGATGCCGGGAGCAGCCCGCGCCACTCGCTCGGCCTCTTTCTTCTCAGCCCAAGCCCGAACAGTTCCTTTCAGAATGGCCTTAGTACCCTGGATCTCGACACTGATCCTCTCGGCGTCCAGCCCAGCGTTTCGAACCAGGGCGTCCTCGATCTTCTTCTTAAGCTCGTCGGCCTTGACCCGAGGTTTCACGATGATGAGATTCGTGACTCCCTTCACGCCTGCGAGGCGTCGGACGACTTTCTCTGCTTCGTCGCGTTGGTATTGCCACTCCACCTCGCCCTTCAAGGTCACCCAGCCCTTGCTGACCGTGACCTGAACCTTCTCCGGCGGGACACCCGCGTCCCACTCGAGAGCATGCGTCGCAGCCGCAGCGATGTCCGGGTCGGTACGCTCCGTGGCCAACCGAACTTCGATTTCATTGGCCACGGCTTTTACTCCCGACACCCGGAGCGCAGCCTCTTCCGCGGACCATTTCTTCAGATAGGAGTCCACCCATCCGGTGAGTGTGACGACTCCATCTTTTACGATCACTCCAATCTCGTTGGGCTGAACCTGGGCGTCCCAGTTAAGTTCCGCAAACACATGATCTTCAATTTCTTCGTCGGTGCGAGTTACGGTTACGGTTGCCATGCTTGTTTCCTCCACACGGTTTTGGACCAGGTGCGGGCACGGTGGGCGCCTGGCTCGCTCCGCAAGGGCGTCGAATGGACACTCGTGCGTAAAGAGCCGTTTAACTGATCACATCGCACGCCCCAAGGTGCTTCGGTAGAGGATTACGATTCCGTCGTCCCCTCCAAGGGCCGTGCATCTCATACTTTCAGTCGATGCTAGCCAGGCCGCCGGACCGTTGCAATTCGTCGTGAGAGCGAATCGCTCTTCCGATACGGTGTGCGCATTTATGCGCGGAGGAAAGGTGGGATATCACGTTCGAACTAGACCGGAACTTGAACTTCTTTGCTAAGCAGAAACTGCGGGCTCTTCACCCCGTTTCAGGCCGGATCCCGTCAGATCGCCCGCCCTCCAAGACCCCAAACGCCGCTGCCGCATCGGCGGGCCTGGCATCTTTCATACCCACCAGTCGCAAGAACCCCAATGCCAGCCGGTCGTTTTGCCCCGAAACCGGTGTGTCCCGCCTGACACGGCCGTCTTCTTCTAGACACAAAACAGCCCAAGCATCTCTTCGTAGCTCATTGATTAAATTGGTTATTAGGGCTGGCTCGCCACTTGCCATCAAGCTGGTGCACGACGATTCCAACGAGGTGGCCAATGGTACAGCCGAGCAGAAGCGAATGGGTCAAAGCGCTGGGGTGGCTACTTTCCCTCACGGCTTGGGCCGCACCCGGATTAGCGCAGGATCATTTGCCAGCGCGCCCGACCCAGTCACAGTCAAAACGGCAGGTGCTGGTGAGCATTCCCGACCGGAAAATGGTCGTGATCGAGAACGGGTTCGTGATCCGCACTTTTGCGGTTTCGGTGGGAGCAGCGGCTAGCCCGAGTCCGACCGGCAAGTTTGAGATCGTGAATCGGCTCGCCGCACCCACTTACTACCACGCTGGGGTGGTGATTCCGCCCGGCGGGCGCAATCCTCTTGGCCCACGCTGGGTGGGACTGAACAAGAAGGGCTACGGCATTCACGGAACGAATGTTCCGGGTTCGGTAGGCAGGGCCGCGTCCCATGGCTGTATTCGGCTGCGCAATCGCGACATCGTGGAATTCGCAAACCTGGTAAACGTCGGCGACAGCGTGGAAATCCGCGGAGAGCGCGACCAGGAGATCGCCAGGATGTTCGGGAGAGACCCAAGCGCTCCGTTCGCGATCGCGCAGATACACGAGCCTGTTTCAACTGTGAGCAGCGGTCAGTAGACGTCCATCAAAGCTCGTACCGGTCAACAAACGACTCTCGTGTTTCAGGAGAAAGAATATGCAACTGGCAATTACAGCAATCGCCGTCATCGCGGGGATGGTTTTCTCACTGGCCATCGCGCTTCTGGTGGAGGAGTTCATCTTCGGAGAAGTGTTTCGCCTTTTGTTTCTGCGGCAGGCACGGGTCAAGGCCGAACCGAAGCACTAGTTGAAGAGGAGAACGATCATGTTGTTCCTGAAATTTCTGCTGACCATCGGCGGCACCGGAATGATGTTGGTGGCTGCCGGGATCCTGACCCATGACCTTGCCATGGAAATCAGGTATCGCCGGGCTTTCGAATCGGATGCCGGACCTTTGCCTGCAATTCCCAGGGCTCGCTGGCGTACCGCGTTTGCATTCGCCTTGCTCGGCTGGGCGCCGCTGATGATCGCCCTGGGCCTCGCTGCGTGTGGGATTGCATAGTCGCAACCCGACTCTGGGGAGTACCGATACCCATGATTAGCCCGCACGGCAATGCAGTTTATAATTCGCCCATCGCGGAGATGCTCATTCCCTCGACACCGTGCTCAAGTCGCTCCTGTTCCCTGCTGATCGTGCTTTGCTTTTGCTGGACTTCCGCAAGTTATGCCACCGACTGGACAGCTCCTGCGCGAGAACTTGCCAGGAAAATCGCCGCCATCACCGGACCGGCGGCAGTCGCGATCAATCTTGTGAACCGTTCATCTCTGGCCAAGGAAGAGATTGACCAGATTGACCGTGACCTGCGGCTGCAGGTGGAAGCCGTGGGAGTTCACGCGGTGAAGCCCGACCAAGCGGCCATGGACCTGGAGATATCGTTCTCCGAGAACCTGCAGAACTACGTGTGGGTTGCCGAAATTCATCGGAGCACGGGGAGTTTTTCGGTGGTACTGGTTTCCACGCCGCGCAGCGACACCGCCAGGATTGCAGGCGAGTCCGCATCGATGACGATCCGCAAGACCCGGGTCTGGTCGCAAGCCGAGCGCATCCTCGATGTGGTGGTTCTCGAGGAGTCGGCGATCCCGCTCCGTCTTGCGGTCCTGAACCCGGAGAGCGTAACACTCTACAAGCTGGTCAATGGAAGCTGGCAGCAGGAGCAGTTGTTGCCGATCACACATTCGAAAACTTGGCCCAGAGATTTGCGTGGCCGCCTGATATTGCGCGAGGGGCATTTTCTGGATGTGTATTTGCCCGGCGTACTCTGTCAGACTTCGGTCAGTCCTTCCATGAATCTTGCGTGCCGTGATAGTGACGACCCATGGCCGCTTTCGACTCAACTTGGGCTCGGTGGATTTTTTACGCCCAGCCGGAATTTCTTCACCGGGGTAGTTGTGCCCGCCGTTGGAAAGCAAACATCAATCGCGAAATTCTATTCCGCAGCTCCTCTACTGGTGCACGGACAGACTTCGGTCCTCTGGCTATTCGCCATGACGGATGGCACCCTGCACCTGCTCGATGGAAGCGTCGATCAGACGCTGAAGGTGAACTGGGGCAGCGACCTTGCCGCCCTCAAAACGACTTGCGGGTCTGGCTGGCAAATTCTGGCGACCCGAGCCGGCAACAACGCAGGCGATGCGATCCGCGCATACGAAGTGCCAGATCGAGATCCAGTTTCCGTTAGCCCGGCAGTGGACTTCGCGGGAGCGGTAACAGCCCTGTGGAGCGACGATAAGGGAACGGCCGCGATCGCCGTGACGCACAATGAAGAGACAGAAACGTATGAAGCATTCCGGTTGGCAGTGGCTTGCGGTGGTCAGTAGCCTCCTGCTTCAAACATTGGCAGCCGCCGAGACCCGGCCACAATACGGCGGTACACTGCACGTGGCCACGCACATCGCTGCCTCGTCTCTGGATCCTTCCGATAACTCTCAGCCGGATTCGATCGTGCGCCGCAACCTGCTTCGGCTGATGTTTGACTCGCTGGTAACGGTTAACGATCGTGGCCGCCTGCAGCCCGCGCTCGCCACTTCCTGGCGAGCCGAACCGGGAAACCAGAGATGGCAGTTCTGGTTGAGGCGTGGAACGAGATTTCAAGACGGCTCGCCGCTGACACCTGAGGCGGTGGCTGCCTGCCTGCGCGCGGCCAATCCCGACTGGAAAGTGCTCGCGTCCACCGATTCGGTAATCGTCGAACGTGATAGTCCGGCTCCCGATTTACCTTTTGAACTCGCACGGGTCCGCAACGCCATTGCGAAACGCCTTCCCCGTGGAGCAGTTGTCGGAACCGGGCCGTTCCATGTCGCCGATTGGCAACCGGGTGTCAGGCTCACGCTTGCCGCGGAAGAAGGCTGCTGGTCGGGACGTCCATTCGTGGACGCGATCGAGATCGAAATGGGCAAGAACGCTCGCGATCAGCTGATCGCGCTGGAACTCGGCAAGGTCGAAATTGCTGAGATTGCGGCCGAGCAAGCGCACCGCGTCTCGGGAGAGTTCACCCGGGTCGTGAGTTCAGCGCCGGTCGAACTCTTGACGCTGGTCTTCTCCCGCGAGAGGCAATCGGCCGATGACGGGAAGCTTCGGGAGGCATTGGCTCTTAGCGTCGATCGCGCGTCGATTCGAACTGTCGTTTTGCAGGACACAGGAGAACCGGCGGGAGGCATTTTGCCCAACTGGATCTCCGGGTATGCATTCGTTTACCCCACGGAGCAGAACCTGGCACGCGCGCGCCAGGAGCGGAGCGAACTCCAGCGAGCTGCGCCCTGGGCTTTGGGTTACGATGCGGACGACGCGCTCGCGCGGGTGATCGCAGAGCGTGTCGCGTTGAATGCCCGCGATGCGGGTCTCATTCTGCAAACAACCACGTCTTCCACGGCTGACCTCAGAGTAGCTCGTATCGACCTGGCATCGGTCAATCCGGCCACTGCGCTTGCCGCAGTCCGAGCGCGTGCGAGCATACCCGCAGCCAAGACCGGAGGTACCTCGGTTGAGGACCTCTACCAGGCCGAGAGTAACATACTGCAGGCACAGCGCTTGATCCCGCTTTTTCAACTTCCCGTTTCTTATGCGCTGAATCCGGCCGTGCAGGGCTCGAGCATGAGTCCCGACGGAGACTGGCATCTTGCGGGTGTCTGGCTGGAGAAAAGCAAGCCGTGAGTTTTCGTCGCAAATTACTGGCGGTCTTCGCCCTGACCGTGTTTCTGTCAGTGGCGGCCGTGGCGTGGGTGGTCTCGCTGATTACCAGACGGGCTTTCGAGCAAGTCAATGAAGACCGGACTTCGGCCCTGGTCGCCCAATTTCAGAGCGAATTCAGCCGGCACGGACAGGATGTCGTCCATCGTGTGGAAGCAATCGCGGGAAGCGAAGCGACGACGCGCATGGCGCTCGCTCTCAGCCACGGGCCCGCCCTACAAGGTTACCTGAACGAGGCAGGGCCGATCGCGCAAAGCCATCAACTGGACTTCCTGGAGTTCGTCGACGCTCACGGCACGATCATCTCTTCTGCACAATCTCCCGCCAGGTTCGGATATCCGGAGACATCGCTCGCGAATTTGCCGACGCTCACCAGCAAGCCGGCATTCTTGAAACGCGAGGAACTTCCCGATGGCGCGGCGCTCGGTTTGTTCGCGGTACGCGCAACCACCGTCGGCGACACAACGGTCTATGCAGCAGGAGGACAGCGCCTGGACCGAAACTCCCTGGTTGCGCTCGAACTACCACCTGGCATGCGAGCGATGCTGTACCAGAACGCCGGCCCGGGTTTTTCCGCCCAGATGCTGGTCGACTCTTCCGGAAGCCTCAAAGAACCGGAGAAGCTGGCTCCCTTGATTGAGCGAGTTGAGAAGCAGGGCCACGAGGCCAACGCACTGATGCACTGGTCCTCCTCCCCCGCCGACGACGAGACCATCCACGCCATCCCGCTGAATGGTGCCGACGATAAAACGCTGGGGGTGCTTCTGATTGGAACCTCGCGTCGTCCGTACGTGGAGTTGAAGCGTCACATCCAATCCGCGGCGATGTTGGTGGGGGGAGCGGGAATCCTGCTCGCCATCCTGTTCAGCAGTTGGGCGGCGGCTCGCGTTACCAAACCCGTGGAGCAACTGGCGGCTGCGGCGCGGGAAGTCGCATCCGGAAATCTGAATACCGAGGTCGAGGTCACATCCAGCGATGAAGTCGGCGAGCTCGCCGAGGCCTTCAACCGCATGACTCGTGAACTGGTGGAGCAGAAGGACCGATTGGTCCAGACCGAGCGCGTCGCGGCCTGGCGTGAACTGGCGCGCCGACTGGCGCACGAGCTGAAGAATCCGCTCTTCCCGCTGCAGCTCACGGTAGAGAATCTGATCCGAGCCCGGCAGCAAAGTCCGGAGATCTTCGAGGAAATCTTTCGCGAGAGCTCCGCCACACTACTGGCAGAGATCAACAATCTAAAGGAGGTTATCTCACGGTTCAGCGAATTCTCCAAGATGCCGCTGCCCCGACTGCAGAGTGTGCAGGTGAACGAAGTGGTCGAACGCGTGGCCCGTCTGCATCAGGCGCAACTCGAAGCGCGGGACGAAGCGTCCATTACCCTACGGCTCGACTTGGCCGATGACGTGGAACCGATCGGGGCCGACCCGGAACTGCTCCATCGAGCCCTTTCGAACCTCGTCCTGAATGCCATGGACGCCATGCCGCAGGGTGGAACTCTCGCCCTGCGCACGCGCCAGGAGGTGGAGCGCGTCTCCGTCGCGGTCTCGGACACCGGGGTTGGACTCACGCCGGAGGAGTGTGAGCGATTATTCACGCCCTACTACACCAGCAAGCAGCACGGCACCGGGCTGGGCTTGGCAATCGTGCAGTCGGTGGTTAGCGATCACGGCGGGACGGTCAGCGTGCAGAGCAAGCCGGGACAAGGAACAACATTCCGGATTGAATTACCCCGGAATCTGGACAAACTAACGGCCAGCGCAGAAAACGGTTCCCACGCGCTGACTCGGGGCGAGTAAAAGGGGAGGCAAGTTGCCGCAAAAAGCACATCTTCTGATCGTGGATGACGAGGCCAATACCCTGGCATCCCTGTCGCGTGCCTTTCGTCTCGCCGGTCACGACGCGGTCGTCTGCGACAGTGCGGCCAAGGCGCTGGAACTGGCAAAGTCGCAGGGATTCGACTTGATTCTTTCGGATGTGGTGATGCCCGGCAAAGACGGCCTGTCCCTTCTGGAGGACCTGAAAGCACAGGGTGTGGTCGCACCCGTCGTCATGATGTCAGGCCAGGCCCATATCGAGATGGCGGTGCGAGCCACGCGACTCGGCGCCCTCGACTTCCTGGAGAAGCCCATCTCGACCGAAAAGCTCCTGCTGACCGTGGACAATGCCCTCCGCTTGCGACGATTGGAGAGCGAAAACCAGCAACTGCGCCAGCGACTGGGAAAACACGAGATCGTGTGGAAGGGCGAAGCGATGCGGCGGGTTATGGCGCAGGTTGATCGAGTGGCTGCCAGCGAGACGCGCGTGTGCATCCTGGGGGAGACCGGCACAGGCAAAGAACTGGTGGCGCGTACGCTGCACGAGCGCAGCGCAAGGGCCGCAGGCCCCTTTGTCACCTTGAACTGTGCCGCCGTACCCGCCGAGTTGATCGAATCCGAGTTGTTTGGCCATGAAAAAGGCTCGTTCACAGGCGCAGCGGGCCGGCACGCAGGCAAGTTCGAACAGGCCGAGCCCGGAACGATTTTTCTCGACGAAATCGGGGACATGCCGCTGCACATGCAGGCCAAGCTGTTGCGCGTGCTCGAGGAAAACGAAGTTGAGCGGATTGGGGGAGAGAAGCCGGTGCGGGTGGACGTGCGCGTGCTCGTGGCAACCCATCGGGATCTTGAGACGCAGGTGAAAGAGGGAAAGTTTCGGCAGGACTTGTTCCATCGCGTCTATGTGTTCCCACTCGCTCTGCCGCCCTTGCGCGAGCGGTGCGACGACATTCCATCCCTGGTCGAGCACTTCGCCGCCCAAGTCAGTGCGCAGAACGGATGGAAGCCAGTTCCCTTCACTGCAGAGGCGATCGCAGTACTGCAAACGCACGCCTGGCCAGGTAACGTGCGCGAGTTGCGGAATATGGTGGAGCGTCTGATGCTGCTGGCGCCAAACGGTCAAGTGGATCTCGAAACCGTGCGCCTCGCTCTGCCGCCGGGGTCGGGCGCGCAAGCAGGTACGAGCGCCGACTCGGGAGCCCTGGCGGAGCGCGTTCAACACTTCGAACGGGAAGTGATCCTCGCGGAATTGAAGCAGAATCACTACAACGTGACCAGTGCCGCGAAAGCATTGCATCTCGAGCGTAGCCATCTGTACAAGAAAGCCGAGCAGCTCGGCATTGACCTCCGCGCGGTCCGGAGGGAGCAGGATCCGTCACACAGCTGAGGCAGGCATCCGTCACAGTTCAGAAATTCACGGGAGGCAGGGTTGCTTCGAAGAACGCGTTCGCTCGTGCAGGTCATGGTTCTAACTGGCGCTCTGCTGCCGGGCGTTGCCTTCGCAGTCGAACCACCCTCTTCCCCGAAGTATGGAGTCCGCCTGGAGAAGGTCTGGATTCCCTTGAAGGATGGCATTCGCCTGGCCGCGACTCTCTACATGCCGGATGGTGCCAGGCCCGGCGAGACGTTCCCTGCCCTGCTGGATTACCTGCCCTATCGAAAAGACGACGCAACCGCCGCCCGGGACTATCCGAAAAACGCGTATTTTGCCCGGCGCGGGTACGTGGGCGCGCGCGTGGATATTCGCGGATTCGGCGCGAGCGAAGGAAAACCGACCGACCGCGAATACTCCGAGCAGGAACAAATGGACGGCGAACAAGTCATTCATTGGCTCGCCACCCAGTCCTGGTCAAACGGCCGTGTAGGCATGTACGGCATTTCGTGGGGCGGTTTCAACGCATTGCAAATGGCGATGCGGAATCCTCCGGAGTTGAAAGCCATCATCGCCACCGATGCGACCGAGGAACTCTTTCACGACGACATTCACTACATCGACGGCATGATGCACGTGGATGAATTCGAATTGAACATGGACATGGCTCCGGGCATGACCGGGGCGCCCGACTATACGCTCGAGGAGACCGTGTTGGGGCCACGCTTCGACGCCCCACCCTGGTCCCTGGAATACTTCAAGCATCAGCGGGACGGTCGGTTCTGGCGAAGTCCCGTGCGTGCCCTGAGCGAGATCAAGGTCCCCTGTTTCCTGATCGGAGGGCTCGCGGATGGCTACCGGGACAGCATTCCGCGCATGCTCGAACAGGTGAAGGCGCCAGTTCGCGCGCTGGTGGGGCCCTGGAACCACTCCTATCCCAACGACGCAGATTTCGGTCCGCGCATCGAGTGGCGTGAGGACGCAGTACGCTGGTGGGATTACTGGCTGAAGGGCATCGATACAGGAGTGCTGCAGGATCCGAAGCTGACGATCTTCATGCGGCATTGGTTTCCCCCGAATCCGAATCTCGAGACCGTTCCGGGCGAGTGGCGCGCCGAAGATGGGTGGCCACCTCGAGAACTCAGACCGTCCCTGCTGTTTCTTCGACCGGATCATGCGCTGGCCAGCAGCCCGCCCGACAACGCTGCCCATCGCCTCAAGTACATTCCTTCGGTTGGAGTCGAAGCCGGGTTCTGGTGGGGCGAACTGCTGTCGGACCAGCGCCCCGTCGATGCGTTCAGCCTGGTCCACGACTCACCGCCGCTGGAACAGGAAATGACGATCATGGGGCGGCCCCACGCGCTTCTCAAAGCCTCGGCGGATGCGCCCCTGGCGAACTGGTTTGCGCGGCTCTCCGACGTTGCCCCCGACGGGATGGTGACGCAAATTACAGGAGCAGGTCTCGGCGGCGCCCAGCGTGAGTCGATGAGCGATCCCAAACCGCTTGCGCCGGGCAAAATCTATCCCCTCGACATCGAGATGCACCTGACGACGTGGGTCTTTCCGAAAGGCCATCGCATTCGCCTGTCGGTCTCGAATGCACTCTGGCCCATGGTACTGTCGACGCCCTACAACATGACGACTTCCCTGCTGCTGGGGGGAAGTACCGGCTCACGGTTGTCGTTGCCGGTCGTCCCGGCTCAAGGCGTGGCCCCGGTCCACACTTCCCCGCCGCAACCCTCGGAGGAACGCACTGACCTGAAGTCCTTCGGATTCCCGTGGCCTGGAGAATGGCTGGTCACGCGCGATGAAGGCCGGCAGAGGACGACCGTCCTGTGGAAAGGCAAGATGGGGAGCGAGTATCCCTGGGGCAAGGAAACGGATCTCGAGAAACTCACGTACGAGATGGAGGACGCTCACCCGGAAGTGAACCTGATTCACGGCGAAGCAGAAACCACGATGGAACTCAAGGGTCGAGTCCTGGTGTGGAGCGGACATCTTTCAGTTACCAGCGACGCCAAGAACTTCTATTACAGGTACACCCGGGAACTTCGCAAAGACGGAACCCTGATCAAGAGCAAGGCTTGGGAAGAAACCATCCCCAGAGACTTGCAGTAGCAATCACGACCTCTGGGCAGCGTCGCCCTCAGTTAGTCGGCTGCTGCCGCCGCCTGGCCCAGTCCGCCCTTGAGGTCGGCGGCCAGCAGGCGGTGAAACAACTGCTCTCCGGCCTCGCGTCGCAGGGAGAGCCGCCCGGCGCCATACGCGCGGGACTTGAGACCGCGCTGCACATCTTCGCAGATGCCCAGATCTTCGTCCTGCACGCGGTTGCCGACCGCGATGCTCTGCGCATTGTATGCGCGGCGAGATTCGGTGATGTCGCTGAAGTAGAAATCGAAAATGACTCGACAGTGATCGACGTCCAGCGGGATCACCAGGTTCGTGTCCATGTATCCCTCGTAGCAGTTGATCATGAAGTTGGGATACTGCCAGAAATACCGGGCCCGGTCCCCCCTGCGGGTGGCACCGGTTGCGGCGTCCTGGTCTGAGGCGACCATGGGACTCGACTGCAGACAATACTGATCTTCGTTTTCGATGGTGTACTGCTGGTAGTCTAGAACGCTGCTGAGCGCCTTGTGCAGATGCGGGACGTGATAGCCGCCATCGAGGTAGTTGTCGACGTAGACCTTCCAGTTGCAGGCGATGTCGTATTCCTTGCGATCGAAGAAGTGCAGTTTGCTCAGGCCCAGGGGCTGACAACGTCGCACCAGGCCACCCAGGAAATCACCCAGCGGCTCGGCCTGAAGATCGAGATTGACGAATACGAAGGCCTCCCAGATTTCCGCCTTCACCGGGACCAGACCGTTATCGCGACGCTCGAAATTCTTCACACCGTCGAATTCCGGCATTCCTTTCAAGGAGCCGTCCAGACCATAGTTCCAGCCATGATAGGGGCAATGCAGGAGAGAGGCGATCCCGCAGGTTTCGGTAACCACCTTGGCGGCATGATGCCGACAGACGTTGTAGAAGGCGCGCAACTGGCCATCGCTTCCGCGGACGGCCACGATCGGTTCTCCGGCCACGGTCGCGCTCACAAATCCGCCGGGCTTTTCGACCTGATCGGCTCGGCCGATCGCCTGCCAGGTCTTGCTGAAGACCGTCAGAAGCTCAAGTTCGGCGACACGAGGGTCAACGTACCATGGCGCCGGGATCGTCGAAGCTTCCGACAATGGTGCACGGTCGTTGTAACTTGCGAGAATCTCCTCGACAGAACTCTGTCTGAGCATGGTCTAGCTCCCTGGGTCCGGTGTGTGGGGTCTATGCGTGCGCCGGTTCGGATCCGATCGCGCGGCGCAAGATATCAAGAAACTGGTTGATGCGAGCCTCTTTCTTTTCGCCCACCTCACCCTGCCGGCGAAAAAGGCCGGGGTCGAGTTCCTCGGTGAGCAACGCATCCTGAAAACGCTCCATGGTCCAGTCGAGGATCGAGACGATCATCTTGAGGTCGAGGTCGTGGCGCAGTTCGTCCCGCTGCAAACCGAAGCGGACAAAAGCGACCGTGCCATAGGGATCTTCGGTCATCAGGAAACGATTGATCTCGCGTTTCAGGGCCAGATCGGTTCCGTAGTTTCCGAGCAGGGAGACCCGATACGGGATCCAGTCTTCATGCAGCAGGTGCTCGGTCTTGACCAACCAATAGCGCAGGACTTCGAAGAAGCCCAGGTCTCGCACATCCGACGGGACGTCCAGGTAAGCTGGAAAGGCTCGAACCGCCTTCTTGTAGACCTCGAAGAACAAGCCGTCCTTGCTGCCGAAGTGCTGAAACACCGATCCCTTGGCGATTCCGAGCTGGGCGGCAATGTCACCCACACGGGCCGCGTGGTAACCCTGTTCGGCGAAGTGGCGCATGGCGGCGTCGATGATTCGGGCGCGTTTGGCCTCCGAGCGGGGACGCGGCGGAACGTGGCTGCGATATTTGGGGGGACTGGCAAGGCTACTGGCAATTTCGGCCATGATCTTGACCTCAAGTCACGAAACAATATCGAAAAATAGTTCGAATTTCAATTCCATTCTTTCAGAGCCCTGCGTTAATGTATGAAGCCCACGGGGACAGCAGTACTGACCCCGAGTCATCGATCCCATGCCCGATTCTGCAAGTAAGACCTACGACGCGATTGTCATCGGTGGCGGCCACAATGGACTCACCGCTGCGGCCTACCTTGCGCGCGCAGGACTCAGCACGCTGGTGCTGGAGCGGCGCGAAATCGTGGGCGGCTGTTGTGTGACCGAGGAGATCGCGCCCGGCTGCAAGGCATCCACCACCTCCTACATCGCAAGCATGCTCCGGCCCGAAGTCATCCGCGACTTGAAACTGGCCGAGCATGGTTTGCGGATGGTTCCGTGTGATCCCGCGATCCAGGTCGCGTTTCCCGATGGCCGGGTTGTACCCTGGTGGGCTGAGCGCGCTCGGGCAGTCGCAGAATTCTGCAAGCATTCCCCCAGGGACGCCAAGACCTTCGTTCAGGTGGATGATCAGCTCAAGAGACTGGCGCGCTACCTGCAACCGTTCTTTCTCGAGCCGCCTCCGGAGATCGACGCGAAGACCATGGCGGGGTGGAGTGATCTGTTCCGAGTCGGGAAGCGCTTTCGCAACATCTCCCACAACGAGATCTCCCAGCTGGTCTCATTCTTGACCGGCAGCCTGGGCGAGTTTCTGGATCGAAACTATGAGTCCGACACGATCAAGACCATGTTTCTGGCCAACAACGTCTATGGCAAGCATGGAGGACCCTACCAACCCGGAACCGCGATCGGGCTGCTGTTCCATCTGCTGAGCGGTGGCGAGCACGAAGCGCAAGGTTTCTATGGCCATGTGATGGGCGGGATGGGTGCGATCACGCAGGCGATGGCTGCCGCCGGGCGGGCGTTTGGAGCCGAGATCCGGACTTCATCTGCGGTCGCACAGATTGCCACACAAAACGGCCGAGTTCGAGGCGTGGTGCTCGAACAGGGCATCGAGATTCGCGGGCGCATGGTCCTTTCGAACGCTGATCCCAAACGGACGTTCCTGAAAATGCTGCCGGAACGGGAGTTGCCGTCTGAATTTTTGCACGCCGTGCGCGGGATCAAGATGGCCGGGCCCTGCGCGAAAGTCAACCTGGCCCTGTCGGAAGAACCTGAGTTCACGGGAACGCCAACCAGCTATACGCCGCTCGAGCGCACGTTTTACACGCTCGTCCCTTCTCTGGAGTTTGCGGAACGGTGTTACGACATTTCCAAGTTTGGCGAGATTCCCGACGAGCTGTGGCTAGATTGCGTGATTGCCTCGAATGCAGATGATTCCCTGGCGCCCGCCGGTACCCACATCATGACCTGCTTCGTACAGTACGTTCCCTACCATCTGCGAAAGGGCACATGGGACGAGAATCGGGAGCTGCTCGCGGACCGAGTGATTCGAAAAATCGCCGAACACGCACCGAATGTTCCCGACTCGATCATCGCGCGCCAGGTTTTGACGCCTCTTGATCTGGAGCGAACCTATGGCTTGACCGAAGGCAATATCTTCCACGGCGATTTGACCCTCGAGCAGCTGTTTTTCATGCGGCCGGTCGCCGGATGGTCGCAATATCGCGCGCCCATCGATGGCCTGTACTTGTGTGGCGCGGGAGCTCATCCCGGCGGCGGGGTCACCGGGGCTCCGGGTCGCAACGCGGCACAGCAGGCGCTGCGAGACTGGAAGAAAGGTCGCTTCAAGGGGGCGGCCGCATGAGTGCCCATGGAACCAGAACGGCTGACTTTTTGATCCTGGGCGCCGGGGTGATGGGCGCGTCGATCGCGTTCCATCTTGCGCAGCGCAAGGCCGGGCGGATTCTGGTGATCGATAAAGATCATGTGGCGTGTGGCGGCAGCGGGCGTTCTTCGGCTCTCATTCGCATGCACTACAGTTTCCCCGCGGAGGTGCAGCTGGCTCTGGTGAGCCTGCGCATGTTTGCGCGCTGGGACGAGCTGGTTGGCGAGTCTAGCCTTTTTCAGAAGACCGGTTTTGTGCGCATTGTGCATCCCAACGAAACCGAGAGGTTGAAGTGGAACGTGGAGATGCAGCGCCGTCTGGGCGTCAACGTAGGCCTGATCGGTCGGAAGGAACTTCAGGAACTGGAACCAGACTGGGCGGTGGATGAAGTGGAGCTTGCAGCCTACGAACCCGATTCTGGCTACGGGGACGGCGCCGGTGTTGCTAACGATTTTCTGGCGCGCGCTCGCGATCTGGGAGCCTGTTACCTGCCTCGAACCCAGGCCTCGGAATTTCGAATCGCGCAAGGACGCATCCGGGGCGTGAAGACCGATCAGGGCGAAATCGATGCGGCAGCCCTGATTGCCGCCACAGGACCATGGACACGTCCGCTGTTCGACAAGATCGGCTACGACCTGCCGATCGAAACCGAATATCACCAAGTCGCGATTCTGAAGAACCCAGCCGATCTGCGAAGCGGCGGTTGTGCCTGTATCGATTCGCGTACCGGAACCTATTTCCGACCCGATGGCCTGGACAAATTTCTGGTGGGAGATTTCTACGGAAAGCGGCCGGTCGATCCTGACAATTTTCCGCAGCGCGCTTCCGATGAATCCTTGGAGGAAGTCATCGAGCGCGCCTGCCGCAGGGTGCCAAAACTGGAGAACGCGGAGGTCATGCGCGGGGTCACCGGCGTTTACGATATGACGCCCGACTGCCGTCCCGTGCTCGGAGAGATCCCCGGAATCGCGGGACTCTACGTATGCGCGGGCTTCTCGGGGATGGGGTTTAAGATCTCTCCCGCCATCGGGTTGGTGATGTCGGAACTGCTGTTGGACGGTTCCGGCAAGACGGTGGATATCGATGCGTTCCGCCCCAGCCGGTTCGCCGAAGGCCAGCCGATCAAGGCCGAGTTTGAGTACGTGGACGACTAGCCGTTCGGAAGGAACAAGCATGAAGAAGAAAGGAATTCTGGACCGCCTCCAGGAAGGCCCGGTCCTGGGTGACGGAGGTTACCTGCTCGAGTTGGAAAAGCGCGGCTGGGTGCGTCCGGGACCTTTTACGCCGGAAGTAGCCATCGTCTATCCGCAAGCGCTGCGCGAATTGCACATCGAGTTTCGCGAGGCGGGTGCCGAGGTCCTGCAGGCGCTGACGTTTTACGCCAGCCGCGACAAACTCGCGACCGTCGGATTGGAAGACCGGGTGCAGGACATCAATCGCTCGGCGGTGCGCATCGCCAAGGAAGTCGCCGGGGACGAATGCCTGGTCGCGGGGAATCTCAGTCTGACCTGGATGTATGAGCCCAGCAGTCCCTCCGCCGCGGACCGCGTGCGTGCCAGTTTTGACGAGCAACTTCGGGTCCAGGTGGAAGAGGGCGTCGACTTCATTGTGGGGGAGACGTTTTCCTGGTTAGGCGAAGCTTTGCTGGCGGTGGAACGGGCCAAGCGCACTGCCCTGCCGGTCATGGTCACGATCTGTTTCGAAAACAAGGATGCGACCATGGAGGGCCACAGTGCGGCAGACGCGGCCAAGGCCCTGCTTGATGCAGGCGCTGACATCGTGGGCATGAACTGTCTGCGCCCCCCACAGCACATGCTCGGCCCGATGGAGGAGATGCGCAAAGCCGTGTCCGGCTACCTCGCCTGCCAACCCGTGGGTTTCCGCACTCCCAAACACCAGCCCGACTTCACGAGTCTGCCGGAATTTCCGTACGCACTCGATCCTCTGCAGCTGACCCGCAAGGAGATGAGCGACTACGCCGTTCGCGCACGCGAGATCGGAATCAACTACATCGGCTCGTGCTGCGGTTCGGTGTCATCCCATGTGCGCGAGATGGCCAAGGCGCTAGGCAAGTTGCCGCCCGACAACCGTATCTGGAAGAAAGGCGGCGCCAAGCCGATGTCGGCGTTCGAATACTACGACCATGACAAACAGGCAGTGCAGAAGTAAGGAATCTTCGTCACCGATGGGGAGCAACCATGAAAATCGATCCGCGGGGCTGCAGCGGTCGCTGCCCACTTCCTGGTATCTGTCGAATGAGATCTTCGCTCGCGAGAAAGAATTAATCTTCGCTCGGGAATGGTTCTGTGCCGGACGCGAAGAGCAACTTGCAAAGCCCGGCGACTCGCTCGTGCTCGATGTTCTCGGCGAGAGCGTTCTGGTGGTGCGCACCAAAGAGGGAGACCTCAAAGCGCACTACAACGTCTGCCGCCACCGCGGTTCACGCTTGTGCCTCTCTCAGCATGAAGACGTTCGCTTGAACGGCGGGATTACCAACGCCGGAACGATTCGCTGTCCCTACCACCTTTGGACCTATGGGTTGGATGGGCGATTGCTGAGCGCTCCGCACCTGCGCGAGGCCGACGGACTTCGCAAGGAGGACTTCTCGTTATACCCCGTCGGACTCGAAACCTGGGGTGGGTTCTTTTTCTTGCAGCTGTCTCCCGCGGAGGCCATCGCGGAAGGCCGCACTCTGGCGAAACAGCTGGGAGCAATCCCGGATCGGGTCGTGCGCTATCCGCTGTCGGGACTTCGATCGGCGAACAGGCTCAGCTACGAGGTCGGCGCCAACTGGAAAGTGATCGTCGAGAACTATAACGAGTGCTATCACTGCGCCGGTGTTCACCCGGAACTATGCGAGCTGGTTCCCTCGTTCAAGGAACATGGGGGAGCGCATCTTGATTGGGAGCGCGGCATCGACCACAAAGTTGGCGCTTTCACCTTTACGCGGTCGGGCACGACCAATCGCCAGCCCTTCGCAGACCTCGACGAAGATGAACGCACGCGCCACAAAGGCGAGTTGATCTATCCGAATTTCATGCTCAGCTTGTCACCCGAACATGCCACCACGTTCTCACTGTGGCCGCTGGATCCGGGACACACCCGGGTGGTGTGTGACTTTCTTTTTGATCCAGAACAGATGGCCAGGCCCGACTTCGATCCCCTGGATGCTGTGGAGTTCTGGGATCTGATCAACCGTCAGGACTGGGCCATCTGCCAGCGTGTGCAGCTCGGCATGCAATGCCGGGTGCACGAGTACGGCTACTACGCTCCGATGGAAGATCTCAGCCTGGACATTCGCCGCTACGTTTGCCAGCGCCTCGGACAACCTGCGTCATAGAACGGTCAGGCCGCGGCTCCCGGGTCCTGCGCGATGACCAGGGGCACGTTCACCAGGTGCTCGCTGATGAACCACACCTGGAGTTCATTGGTCCGCAGAACATCGCTCACCACCAGATCATTGGTACCATCGTCGCCAATTGTCGAGGCGCGGCGAGCCAGCTGTCGGGAGTGGCCAATGATGATCTGGTGAGCGTCCAGCAAGCGGGAGATCTGAACTGGAACCTCCTCCCGGCCTCGCGGTGGCCGCTCAATTCTGGTTGTCTCTGCAATGTCGTGTGCCATGGCAAGGCTGACACCGCCGAGCAGCTGAATCCTTTCCGCAATCGAATCTACCAGTTCATTCTGTTCCTCGTAGTGCTTGTCGAAGAGAAGATGCAACTGGTAGAAGGTCGGTCCGGCCACTTGCCAATGGGACTTCTTGTAGAGGTCGCGAAGGGTGATGGTATCGGCCAGCAACTGGTTCAGTTGCTCGGTCATCTCGAGCCGAACGGGCTCTTCCAAATCAAGAGGGAGGAGATGCGAGACTGTGCCGTATTCCTGGATCTCGCGAGCTTTCTGATGAATGCGCGGTTGTGCGCTGATTTTGCCGCGGGTTTCGCTGACTGCATCCTTTTTTGTCATGGGCATGCTCCTTGCGGTGTAATGGAAGTGTGCTGCGGGAGGCCTGCTGGCCTGCTGGCCTAATGGCGGTCACGCCGCCGAGGGTTTGGATGATGGCAGAGCGCGGTTCGATTCGATCTTCGATCTGAGCGCATTTTGATCCGTTGTTAATTGACGTACATGCAGCAACTTAACGGCGAATCCTTAAAGTGTCCGATGCGCGGGCACGGCCGACGCGGTGCCTAGGACGCGATTGGCTGGCAGCATCCGGTCTTGACGGGCAAGCCTGGTCCTTCCTCGCTCGAGTGAAGAGATAGAGATTAAAGATAAAGATGAGCAGACCGATCGCCACGCGATTCTGCGCCTTGCCGGGACAATGCCCGGACCCATCACCGGGCATCAAGCGCCAGGTTCAGTTCGAGCACGTTCACGCGTGGTTCGCCCAAAAAACCAAAGTCCCGATTCTTCGTGTTCTGCTGCACAATTCGTCGCAGTTGATCGGGGGACAGGTGGCGCTGCTTGGCGACGCGCGGGATCTGAAATTCCGCGGCGGCCGGCGTGATATCGGGATCCAGTCCGGAGCCTGAAGTTGTCACCAGATCCACCGGGATCGAAGCGTTCGGGTTTTCCGCCTGCAAACGCGTCACATCGGATTGCACTCGCGCGATGAGCTTCTGATTGGTGGGCGCAAGATAAGACCCGCCCGATGAGGTCGTATCGTAGCCGGCATCGCCGGCCGTCGAAGGGCGCGAATGAAAGTATCCGGGCCCGGTGAAGGGCTGACCGATCAGCGCGGAACCGGCCAGGGTCCCGTCTTTCTTGTGCAGCAGACTGCCGTTCGCCTTGCGGGGGAACAGCACCTGAGCGACCCCGGTCATCACCAGCGGATAGACCAGCCCCAGCAGAGCCGTGGTCACGATCGTCATGAGAACCGACGTCCATAGTTGTTTTTTCAGCATAGACTCCTCAGGCCAGCCCGATCCGCGTGATCAGCATGTCGATCAGCTTGATTCCGATAAAGGGAATCACGATGCCGCCAAAGCCGTAGACCAGCAAGTTTCGCCGCAGTAACGACTCTGCGCTCATCGCCATGTATTTCACACCCCGCAGCGCCAGCGGGATCAAGGCAATGATGATCAAGGCATTGAAGATGACCGCGGACAAGACTGCCGATTGCGGCGTGCTGAGGTGCATGATGTCCAGAGCCTTCAAGACTGGAAACGTTCCGGCGAACATCGCGGGAATGATCGCGAAATACTTGGCAACATCGTTCGCGATGGAAAATGTCGTGAGGGCGCCACGGGTCATCAACAGTTGTTTGCCGATTTCAACGATCTCGATGAGCTTGGTGGGGTTGGAGTCCAGATCCACCATGTTGCCGGCTTCCTTTGCGGCCTGCGTTCCCGTATTCATGGCAACCCCGACGTCGGCCTGGGCCAGGGCGGGCGCGTCGTTGGTGCCGTCGCCGGTCATCGCAACCAGTTTGCCATCTCCCTGCTCGCGACGAATCAGATCCATTTTGTCTTTGGGTGTTGCCTGCGCCAGGAAATCGTCGACTCCCGCTTCGCGGGCGATGGCGGCGGCGGTCAGCGGGTTGTCGCCAGTAATCATGACGGTCTTGATGCCCATGGCGCGAAGCTGAGCAAAGCGGTCACGCATGCCGCCCTTCACAATGTCCTTGAGATGGATCACGCCAAGAGCACGGAAGTTCTCAGAAACCACCAGCGGCGTCCCTCCGGAGCGCGCGATCTGGTCGACCGTGATCTGCACTTCCCTGGGCAGCACGGTGCCGTTTTGCTCTAGGTACTTGGCAAGAGCATCGACCGACCCTTTACGAATCTCCCGGCCATCCAGATTCACCCCCGACATCCGGGTTTGCGCCGTGAACGGTACGAACACCGCTTCATGGGAAGCGAGTTCCCTGCCTCGCAGGTTGTAGCGCTGCTTCGCCAGCACGACGATCGAGCGGCCTTCGGGGGTCTCGTCCGCAAGCGACGAAAGCTGGGCGGCATCGGCCATGTCGGCTTCGACAATCCCCGGCGCCGGGATGAACTCCGCAGCCTGCCGATTCCCCAGGGTGATGGTGCCGGTCTTGTCAAGCAAAAGCGTATTCACGTCGCCGGCAGCCTCTACCGCGCGACCCGACATGGCCAGCACGTTGTGCTGAACCAGTCGATCCATACCCGCGATCCCGATCGCGGAGAGAAGTCCGCCGATGGTTGTGGGAATCAGGCAGACCAGCAAAGACACGAGCACAAACACAGTTTGTGGCGAGCCCGAATAAATGGCGAACGGCTGCAACGTGACCACCGCCAGCAAAAAGATGATCGTCAATCCCGCCAGCAAGATGTTCAGAGCAATCTCGTTCGGGGTTTTCTGCCGCTCCGCGCCTTCCACCAGCGCAATCATGCGGTCAAGAAACGTTTCTCCCGGATTTGATGTGATGCGAATCTTGATCTGATCCGAGAGCACGCGCGTGCCGCCGGTAACGGCCGACCGGTCACCACCGGCTTCGCGAATCACCGGGGCTGACTCACCCGTAATCGCTGATTCGTCGACCGAGGCCACTCCCTCGTAGATTTCGCCGTCGCCCGGGATCAACTCTCCCGCAATCACGATCACCTGGTCACCGGAGCGGAGCTTTGAGCTGGCCACGACTTCGGTCTGTCCGTTCGGGAGCAGACGATTCGCCTGGGTCTCGGACCTTGCTTTGCGGAGAGTTTCTGCCTGGGCTTTGCCGCGACCCTCCGCCATGGCTTCGGCGAAATTCGCAAACAGCACTGTGAACCACAGCCAGAGCGTGATCTGCAGATTGAAGCCGAAACTCGCATGCGGAGCGCGGAGCAACAGCAGTGTCGTGACCACGCTGCCCACTTCGACCACGAACATCACGGGATTTTTCATCATGATGCGAGGATTCAACTTGCGCACCGAGTCCCAGACCGCGCCCCGTACAATGCGCCCATCCCAGATTGCCTTCTTCCTGCTTTTCGTGCTCATAGGTTTAGAACGTCTTCCCCGCATGCAGCAACAAATGCTCGAGAATCGGCCCCAGGCTGAGGGCTGGGAAAAAGGTCAGGGCCCCGACGATCAGGATCACCGACACCAGAAGCACGCTGAACAACGGAGTGGTCACCGGGAAGGTCCCCAGCGAAGGCGGAACGGCCTTCTTACGGGCCAGATTGCCCGCAATCGCCAGCATGGGGATGATCATGAAGAAGCGGCCGATCATCGTGTTCAACCCGGTCGACGAGTTGTACCACGGGGTATTCGCATTCAGGCCTCCGAAGGCAGACCCGTTGTTCCCCGCAGTCGAAACAAATGCATACAGAATCTGTGAAAACCCGTGCGGCCCAGGATTGGAGATGCTGACGGTCCCAAAACCGCGGAGCACCGAAATTGCCGTGAGCACCAGGATGACCAGCGGAAACACAAGTGTGACCAGCATGGCCATCTTGACCTCGTAAGCTTCGATTTTCTTTCCCAGATACTCCGGGGTACGTCCGACCATCAGTCCGGCAATGAAGACCGACAACACCACATACACCAGAACGCCATACAGCCCGGAACCGACGCCTCCGAACACCACTTCACTCAACATGATGTTGACCAGCGGGACCATGCCTCCCAGCGGGGTAAAGGAATCGTGCTGGGAATTTACGGCGCCGCAGCTCGCGTCGGTGGTCGCCGTTGCAAACAGCGCGGAGTTCGCGATTCCGAAACGAACCTCCTTGCCTTCCATGTTTCCGCCCGGCTGCGTCAGGCTGGCGTGCTGATCGACTCCCTTGAAAAGAGGGTTGCCTTTCGCTTCCGCCCAGTACGCCGTGGTAACGCCGGCCAGGAACAGGAAGGCCATCGCAGTCCACACCGCCCAGCCGTGTGCGGGAGAGCCGGTCATTCGACCCAGGGTGTAGGTCAAACCCGCGGGAATGGCGAAGATACAAAGCATTGCGATCAGATTGCTGAAGGGGGTGGGATTCTCGAAGGGATGCGAGCTATTGGCGGCGAAGAATCCTCCTCCATTGGTGCCCAACTGCTTGATGATCTCCTGGGAAGCGACCGGGCCCTGGGCGATTACCTGCTCGCTCACTGGCTTGCTCGTCGTCTTGCCGTCCGCGCCGGTGGCCTCGACGGTTTGTGGCTCGACCAGTTTTACGGTGTCGTAGGACCGGAGGTTTTGGACAACACCTTGCGAAACCAGCAGCAACGTTCCCACCACACAAGCCGGCAACAGAACCCACAAAATGGTCCGAGTCATATCGACCCAGAAGTTCCCGATGGTTTCCCGCTCGCGTCGAGCAATTCCCCGGATGAACGCAATCGCGAGCGCGATACCCACTGCCGCCGACGTGAAGTTGTGGTAAGCCAACCCTGCCATCTGCGTCAGGTAACTCATGGTGGATTCGCCGGAGTACGCCTGCCAGTTGGTGTTGGTGGTAAACGAGGCCGCGGTGTTAAAGGCCAGGTCGGGTGAAACGGCGCCAAATTTCTGCGGGTTCCAGGGAAGATGGGCCTGGAGCCTCAGCATCAGGTAGAGCAGCAGCATGGAAACGGCGCTGAACAACAGCATGGAAATCCCGTACTCGGTCCATTTCATTTCCTGCTGATCGTCAACAGCGGTCAGGCGGTAGATGAGCCGTTCGACCGGTCGGAGGACCGGATCCAGAACGGTTCTCTCGCCACTGAAGACCCGGGCCAGAAAGACGCCGATCGGTTTCGTGATCGCCAGAATAATTCCCAGAAACAGCAGGATCTGGAACCATCCATTGACAGTCATTGCTAAAAGTTCTCCGGCCGCAACAGCGCCCACACCAGGTAGATCAGCAACAAGAAACAAAGCACGAGCATGGCGCCAGATTCGAGATTCATGCAGGCCTTCCTCAACGCAAACGGTCGCACGAACGAACGTAGGCAACCGAAATTGCAAAAAATGCGATGGTCACAATCACGAACAGCAAGTCATGCATAGTCGATCATCCTGTATCCCTCGCATCCTGCAGCGGTGGCCTCTACAGCACGACGTGCAAGCACGCTTTGTGGAGAGCCATGCCTGGCATCAGCGAGCGGCACCGCACAGGGTGGCAACCGTGGTCAGGGCTTGCAAAATCCAGCGAGTCGCCATGTTTTTCACCCTGGTCTTGACCGATGTTTCTCACGGCCGACACCACAGTAGACGGCGGGCACCGTAAAAGCGGAGTAAGACTTTCCTAAGGATTTCGTAAAGGCGGCAAGAATTTGGCAGGGAGGTGGTTATGACTTGCCCGGCTCAAAACGGTAGCCGACCCAGGGCTCGGTCACGATGTAGCGAGGGGAACCGCTGGCGGGCTCCAGCTTTTTCCGAAGCTGGCCAACAAATACGCGCAGATATTCCACCTGCTCGGTGCTCTGCCCGCCCCAGATGGCGCCGAGCAGGACGCGATGCGTAATGACCTTGTTGGGGTGACGCGCGAGGTAGACGAGCAGATCAAATTCCTTCGGGGTGAGATGAACTTCCTTTCCGCGAACGGTCGCGCTGTGTCCGGCCAGATCGATGTGGAAGTCGCCGACTTCGATTTTGTCTGGTTCTGATCCATCGACAGAAGGCACCCGTCGTAGCGAGGCTCGCACGCGTGCCAGCAATTCTTCCATGCTGAAAGGTTTCGTCACATAGTCATCCGCGCCCGCGTCCAGCGCCTGCACCTTGGTTCGCTCTTCCCCGCGCACCGACAACACCACGATCGGAATCTTGGTCGAGATCCTGAGCCGCCGGGTAAGCTCGAGACCGTCCATGTTCGGCATGGAGAGGTCGGTGACGACCAAGTCGGGCATCCAATCCTTCATGATCTCGAGCGCGGTTTCTCCGTCGTTGGCGACGCGCACGTCGTAGGCATGACTGGATAGGCTGGTGCGCAGAACCCTCGTGATTTGGGGCTCATCGTCGACCACCAGAATTCTGCGATGTTCGGTCATGATGGAAAGCTACGCGGGCTCCTGGGTCACGATGTGGACATCGACTGCAGGAGCGTCCCGCAGAAACCGGTGAATCGCCGAAAAGTAGAGATAACGTCGCCAGCCGCGGGTCGCGGACCGGCCAAAAACCACGTGCGTGATGTGCCTTTCATGGACCACTTCAGCCACCGCTTCTGCCACCGTGTCCCCCTTGACGCGTACCACCGTCGCACCCACATTCTCGGCAAACTGGACATTGGCCTGCAACGTCTTTTGGTTGCCTTCGTCCTCGTCCTGCCCCATGTCGACGTACACCACATACAGTTCACCATCCAGAGCCTGAGTCATGCGGGCGCCACGCGCGATCAGTTGCTGAGCCGCCGGGTTGGAGCTGATGCATACAGCAATGCGTTCCCGAACTCCCAGATTCCGGCGCGTGGGCTGCTTGTCGAGATAGGTTTCCAGGTTTCGATCGACCGCGTGGGCGACTTGCCGCAGCGCCAGTTCCCGCAGGGCAATCAGATTTCCCTGACGAAAGAAATTTCCCAGAGCACGTTCGACTCTTTCCAGTGGGTACACATCGCCTCGCCGCATGCGGTTCTGCAGCGCTTCCGGCGTGAGGTCGGCCATGACAACTTCGTCGACCCGCTTCAGCACCCAGTCCGGAACGGTCTCCCGCACCTGAATTCCTGTGATCCCCTGGACGGTCGGCGTCACACTCTCGAGGTGCTGGATGTTCATGGTGGACAGAATATCGATGCCCGCGTCGAGCAGTTCGTAGACGTCCTCGTAACGCTTGCGGTGTTTGCTGCCCTCGATGTTGGTGTGCGCCAGTTCGTCCACAATCGCAACCTGAGGCTTGCGGGTCAGGATGGCATCGACGTCCATTTCTTCGAAGATCGCGCCCTTGTAGTCGATTTTCCTGCGGGGCACTTGCTCAAGCTGGGCGGCTAGCTCGGCGGTCGCTTTCCGCCCGTGGGTCTCGACCACCCCGACGACCACGTCCTCCCCGCGGCTATGGCGGCGGATCGCCTCACTCAACATGCTGAAGGTTTTCCCGACTCCCGGGGCATAGCCGAGGAACAGTTTAAACACACCTCCCTTCTTGACGGGAGTCGCTTCTTCCAGCCACTGCTCGGGAGTCTTCGTCATTGCGAGTATTGTGCTTTAGTGGAATGGAATTGTCGAACGTCGGCTACAATCGCGTTCGTGAAGGACACCTCATTCACGAAAGCGGGGCGCTATGGGGCGGCCGGGGCCGCGATCCTCGCGATCGTACTCCTGTTCCGCGTCCTTCATGTCACCAACCCAACCACCGTTGCGCTGACGTTCCTGCTCACCGTACTGGTCGTTTCCACGATTTGGGGACTGCGCGCCTCGGTGTTTACGGCGATCGTGGCCACCTTCGCCTTCAACTATTTTTTTCTGCCTCCGGTTGGCACGTTCAGCATAGCGGACCCGCAGAATTGGGTGGCGCTGTTCGCATTTCTGGTCACTGCCGTCATCGCCAGTCAGCTCTCGGCCAGGGCACGGCGCGAGGCGTTGAACGCGAACGACCGCCGACGGGACGTTGAACGGCTCTACGGATTTAGCCAACAGTTGCTCTCCAGCGACAATGTCGTAGAACTGCTGAATGCGTTGCCGCGCTACATCGTGGACTCTTTTGGCGTCGAAGCAGCAGCTCTTGCCCTGCCGGAACGCCCGGACATCTATCGGTCGAGCCCCGATATCGGCCTGCTCGATGTGCACGACCTGCAACTGGTTTGCAGTCGGGGAGAGCCCAGGATCGATCCTGAACGAAAGCTGGCCTTCATGCCATTGCGAATGGGCGTGCGCACGGTGGGCAGCCTGGGCGTCTCAGGCAGCCGCCTTTCCCGGCAGACCCTGGATGCGATGAGCAGTCTGATCGCGATCGCGATCGAACGCGCGCGTGCCATGGAGAGCCTGAGCCGCACCGAGGCCGCACGCGAAAGCGAGCAGCTGCGCTCCGTTTTACTCGATTCGGTCACGCACGAGTTCCGCACGCCCCTCACCGCCATCAAGGCATCCGTGACCGCGCTGCTGTCCGAAGGGCACCTGGAGGAGCCGGAAAAACACGAATTGCTCACCGTCATCGATGAAGAGAGTGACCGCCTGAATCGCCTGGTTGGTGAAGCGGCCGAGATGGCGCAACTGGATGCCAACCAGGTGGAACTGCACCTGGCGCCCCACCGAATTCAGGAGGCCCTCGAGGCCGCGATCGAAGACTGCAGCAAGCTGCTCGGCAAACACGCGATCGAGATACGCCTGCCCGACGATCTGCCACCCGTGCGCATGGACGTAATTCGTATGAAGGAAGTCTTCACGCACCTGCTTGAGAACGCGGCGAAATATTCACCGCCAGACTCGCCGATTCAGATTACCGGTGAGGTACGAAATCGAACCTTGATGACGAGCGTGTCCGATCGGGGTGCCGGCATCGACGACTTTGAACAGGCGCTGATCTTCGACAAATTCTACCGGGGTCGAAACCAGCGCACCTCGGTTCAGGGCACCGGCATGGGGCTGGCGATCGCAAAGGCGATCGTCGAGGCGCACGCAGGAATGATCGGCGTTACCAGCCAACTGGGTCACGGATCGGTGTTTTACTTTACACTCCCTCTTGCCTGACTCACACCCCGGATCCGAGAAGGCTGTAGAGCAGGACAATCAGCACGAACGTCGAAATCGAAACGTAAAGCCAGTCCCGCTCAATCGCAAACGCAAAGGCAGCAAACGCCACCCGGGCCACGGGCGTGGCGATCAGAAACAACAGTCCAAGTTGAATAATTCCTCTTCCGCGCAGAGCAAGCGCCGCGCGGATGATGCCTTTCCAGTTCCTCAGATCCGTCGGCTCACCGGCGAAGACTTGATAGTTCGCAGAGCTGAATCCGTGCCGAGCCAATACCACGAAGCCACCCGCTAACACGGTTGCAGCAGCCAGCGTCACACCGGCGCGCAACAGATTCGCGATGATGACTTCCACGTTCTGGTCGGTCCAGTCAGCCTTCTTGAACATGGTCAGATCTTTCCTGCCAGGGCGCCATAGATCATCTCGGCGCCCAGCGCGACGATCACCACAGCGAAAACCAACCGCAACTGCTGAGTCTTGGTGCGCGCCAGCACTCGCGCCCCCACCAGAGACCCCGCAAGCACACCGAGCATGACCGGCATGGATAAAGTCGGATCGACATAACCTCGGCTCAGGTACACGCCTGCGCTGGCCGCGGCGGTGACACCGATCATGAAATTGCTGGTCGTGGTAGAGACTTTGAACGGGATCCCCATGGCCTGATCCATGGCGAGAACCTTTACAGCTCCCGAACCAATGCCCAGCAGTCCCGACAGCGCGCCCGCCCCGAACATCAGGCTGAAGCCGGCGGGCACCCGGTGGACGCTATAGCGCTTGGGCCCGCTCAGGGAAGGATAAGTCCCGTTCATGCCCAGACGAGTGGCCAGAGGGTCCGGCGGCTTATCGTCCACGGCTTCGGTGGGAGTCCTGCCGGAGATGGCGCCCGAGTAAAGCAGCATCAATCCGAAGACCACACCAATCGCGGTGGTGGACACGCTTGCGGCCAGGAATGCGCCAAAAAGGGCTCCCAGCGTGGTGGCAATTTCGAGAAACATGCCAACCCGGATATTGGAGAAGCCCTCTTTCAGGTAGGCGACCGCGGCGCCGGAAGAGGTGGCGATGACAGACACCAGCGATGCGCCAACGGCATAGCGGATATCAACCTTGAATACCAGGGTGAGCAGGGGTACCAGAACCACTCCACCACCGAGTCCGGTAAGGGCGCCCAGGAATCCCGCCATGAACGATCCCAGTCCAACCAGAACGGTGAACTCCAGAATGTTCATCGCGCCTCCGGCCAACAGTGTGCCACAGGCAGTCACGTTCGGTCTCTGGACAGGGATCCAAGCGGGATTACAGGTTTGAGTTCTTTTCGGGCGCGGCCAGGGGGTATGGGCGCGTCGGTCCGCGGGGTGGCGAGTTCACTCGGCCCCCGCTACGGGCGCGGTCTAGGAACTCCCCTCGACGCCTAGCTGCACCAGGGGAGAGGACACGGCTGGAGGATCGGGAAGGTGTAGCCCGCACTCGGTCTTTTGAAAGCCCGCCCAGCGGCCCGAACGCGGATCATCACCCGGACGAACCGCACGCGTGCAGTGGGTGCAGCCGATGCTAGGATAGTTGAAATCGTGCAGTGTATTGTAGGGAAGATCATTCGCTCGGACATATTCCCACACGTCGTCGGTGCTCCAATCCGCGATCGGATTGATCTTCACCAGTTGGAACTTTTGGTCCCATTCCACCTTGTGCGCGTGTGCCCGAGCGGAGGTTTGCCCCCGCCGAATCGCTGTGATCCAGGCGCGCAACCCGGCCAGTTTCTCCTTCAAGGGCTCGACCTTCCTGAGCGCGCAGCACTGATCGGGATTCATGGCCCACAGGTCGGGCCCGTAAGTCTGTTCCTGTTCCTTCGGCGTCAACCGTGACTTCACGCGTTCGATCCTGATCCGGTAGCGCTTTTCGACGCGCTCGATCAAGTGGTAGGTCTCGGCGAACAGAAAATCGGTGTCGATGGTGAAAACCCGCAGATCGGGATTGATCCGCGTCGCAATGTCAATCAGCGCCATGCCCTCTACGCCGAAACCCGAAGCCATCTCGATGTGACTGCCAAAGGTTTTGAAAGCCCAGCTCAACACCTCGGGCGCGGTCCAGGTCTCGGCCAACTTCTGCGTTCCCTCCAAGTTCTCGATCACGGTCTGGCTCCTAGTCACCCCAAATCACCTGGTCGTCCATGTAAACGTCAAGCTCGGTCGGCAGCGAAGGCAAAACGTCCGGATGAATCCTCGACTCATCTGGAGTGCTGGTTGCCTCCCCCACATCGGCTGCGCGCACCGCCTCGCCGACCAACAACAGGGTGGGCGCGGGCAGCCGCGGGGCCTTCGGCAAATCGGCAACCGTGGTCCGATAAATCTGCTCGTCCTGCGAACTGGCCCGAGAAACAATGGCGCAGGCGGTCGCGCCGCCAAGACCCGCGGAGATGAGCTGGCCAGCGGTTTGTTCGTAGTCAGACCCGGGCATATAAATCGTCAGCGTGGCACCGGACACAACGTAGGGCTGCCAGTCCATCGCGGACGGAGTCGCTTGGTGGCTGGTCAGGAATGTCACGGCGGAAGCTTTTCCCCGATGCGTCAAAGAAACGCCCAGGGCCGCGGCCGACGCCAGCGCGGAGGTAACCCCGGGGATAATTTCAACGTCCACGTTGGCCTTGCGCAGGCTCTCCAGTTCTTCACCGGCACGGCCGAAGATCAGGGGATCGCCTCCTTTGAGGCGCACCACCACCAGCCCGAAGGAAGCAAAAGCCACCATCAGGGCGTTGATTTCTTGCTGCTGAATGCTCTTCGGTCCGCACCGTTTTCCGACGCTACGAACGTGCGCTGTCTTCGGAATCAGATCGAGGATCTGGCTGCCGATCAAGTCGTCGTGCAGCACCACGTCCGCGGCTGCGAGAGTCTTGACGGCCTTCACGGTCAGCAACTCAGGATCCCCAGGGCCGGCGCCGACCAGGAACACTTTGCCGTTCATGAGCGGCTCTCCCGGGCAAGGGGTTCGCACGCGGTTTGCGCCTCGAACGATGCGCGGCTGGCGGCGGCGTGGAGCAGAGCCCGGCGTTGATCGGGATCGAGGGGATTGGCGAACAGTTGCTTTCGTAATTTCCCCAAGCCCCGCAGCCAACCCGCATACACCGGTGCCAGTTGCTTCTCAAATTCCCGACGCAATCTCTGCGCCAGGGCCGGACTGTTACCTGCGGTCGAGATGGCCACTTGAAGATCCCCGCGGCGAACCACCGCCGGATAAAAAAAGTCGCATCGCTCGGGATCGTCCACCACGTTGCACAGCACCCGCCGGCCCTGGGCCTCACGGTAGACCGAATCGTTCACCTCCACCGAGGACGTCGCGGCAACGACCAGAAAGGACGCGTCGAGATCTGCCGGCTCAAACGGTCGGGCGTTCCACGCAAGCACTCCAGCGCGCTCCCAGGCCATAACGGCGGGCGTCGCCCAGGGTGCGACCACAAGCACCTTGGCCCGAGCGATGAGCAAGCTGCGAATTTTGGATTCCCCAATCTTGCCGGCTCCCACCACCAGGCACGGCCGACCTTCGAGTTTCAGAAACATCGGGAAAAGGCTCATGGTTGTGCTTGTGTCCTTGTCAGCTGCCCGCTAGCCCTCGACTCCGTGCGGGACCTTCCCGGGTGAATCGTCGCGCAGCACCGGTGGCAGCCATTCTCCGGCCAGGAACTCACGCAATTGCACATCACTATGCCGCGCGAAAAAGTGCCGCAGGTTTTCGTCTGGCCGCCGATCATCGAGATAGTGGCGCAGCAAGCGCTCGATCGCTTCCGGAACTTCGGTGGCCAGACAGCGATATCCGACCGGCCGCGCAATCGACTGGTGAAGACCCACGGCCCCACCGACGCAAAAGTAGTAGGCGTCTTCCATTCGACTGCCAACCTTGATTTTCTTGCCCTCGATCCCGATATCGGCGATCCAGTGCTGACCACAACTGTTGGGGCACCCGGTGACGTGCAGCTTCAGATGCTGCTCGAAACCGGGCAGCCGTTCCTCGAGTTCTTCCACCAGCCAGCGCGAGAAACTCTTGGTCTCGGTAATGGCCAGCTTGCAGAACTCGGAACCGCTGCAGGCGACCGCTCCCCGCCAAAACGGCGAACCTTGCACGGGCAGGCCGGCCGCATCGAGCCGTTTTGCCAGAGCATCCACGTTGTGCCGTGGTACGTTCACGATCAGCAGGTTCTGCATGTTGGTCGTGCGCAGTTGCCCACCGGCGCAGGCTTCCGAGAGATCGGCAGCGGCGCGCATCTGCTGCGCCGTGATCCGTCCCCGCAGAACCGCAGCTCCCACGTAGAAATATCCCGGCTGCTTTTGTGCATGAATTCCGACGTGATCGCGGTAGAGGTCGTTCGGCAGCTGCTCCTCGACGGCCGGGTCCAAACGGAATCCAAGCTTGCTCTCGAGTTCTTCCTGGAACCGCTCCGCAGTCCACCCCTGCCGCAGGAAGAGGAACTTCAGACGCGCGCGCTCCCGATTCTCACGGAGCACGTCGCTCTCCCGGAATATTTCGGCGATTCCACGCAGGACCGGGACCAGCTGATTCTGGGCCACGAACGCATTCAGTCGTGCCGCCAGATGAGGATCGGTAGAAAGGCCGCCGCCGATGCGAAGCGAAAATCCGATCTCGTCTTGCCCGCCAAGCTTGCGGGTGACCGCCGTAAGACCTACGTCGTTAATCTCCGGATACGCACACCAGGAGCGGCAACCCGTGATGCAAATCTTGAATTTTCGGGGGAGGTTGTAGAACTCGGGGTTGCCCACAAAGAACTGATTGGCTTCAAGCGCAAGGGCCGAGGCGTCGAAGATTTCGTCGGCGTCGACACCCGCCAGCGGGCAACCGGTGATGTTCCGGGTATCGTCACCGCAGGATCCCATGGTGGTGAGTCCGGCGCGCCACAGCGTGTCAAGAACTTCGGGGAGGGCTTCGATGGTCACCCAATGGAGCTGGATATTCTGACGAACCGTAAGATCGGCGGTCCCGCGGGCGTAGCGCTCGGTCACCTGTGCGATGGCGCGAAGCTGTCGGGCCTGGAGCAGTCCGTTGGGGATCCGGATGCGGACCATGAAACAGGGCAGCGCCTTGCCTTCCCCGCCCTTGCCGCCGAGCACGCCGGCACCATCCCCCTGGGTGTAGACGCCCCACCAGCGGAAGTAGGTGCCGATCCACTCGGGCGGGATGGAACTGAAACCCTCTCGCGCGAAGCGACGGATCTCGTCCAGAGCTTCCCACGGGTTTTTCTCCCGCTTCAGGCGCTCAACCCTCTGGGCTTTCGTCTCTTGGACTGGATTGGTCATAAAAACAAAAAACCCACCGCCAGATAGCCTCTGGCGGTGGGTTTATAATTGCTGATTCTTAAGGACTTATTAAGTCAGCAGCCTCCCGGTGCCAGAGTGCACACGCATGCGACAACAAGTACAACAACACACGGTGAACGTCTGGCTGCAAGTCTGCATGACAGGCCTATACTAGGGATCCGCCGAATTCCTGTCAATGCGCATCTTCGGACCTTGCCATTCAAATTTCGAATGGAAAGCATCGAAAATTTGCTTCCTTCCTTCCTGATTGAAGGTTTGACGCGATTCACAACCTGCTCTAACCTCCCATTTAGCTCCATGATTGGCAACCCCCATCACCGCCCCCATCATCATCACGCGCACAGCGCGGCGGCGGGGGTGTGCCACTGAGATAGGCTAGCACTCATCGATGTTCTGCCCGCTGACGCACACCAGCTCAGCGGGCTTTTTGTTTCTCCGGAAAAAGGAAATCGCGAATGGACACGCAAATCGACTTCGGCAAAATGCAGGGCCTGGTGCCTGCGATCGTACAGGACCAGATATCGGATGAGATCCTGATGCTCGGGTTCATGAACGAGGAAGCGTTCGAGAAGACGCTCCGCTCCGGTTACGTCACGTTCTTCAGCCGGACTCGCAACCAACTCTGGACTAAGGGCGAGAGCTCAGGCAACCGGCTCAAGGTCATCTCGATGGCCACCGACTGATTTCCCTGCCCACCGCAGCCTCCCAAGCCGATGCCCAAGGGATGGAGCGATGAAGCTACGCATTGGCATCCCGAAAGGCAGCCTTCAGGAAGCCACGCTCCAACTGTTCGCGCGCGCCGGTCTCGAGGTCTACACGAGTGCGCGGTCTTATTTCGCATCGACCGCCGACCCCGAAATCGAGTGCATGCTGATTCGCGCACAGGAGATGGCCCGCTATGTGGAGCACGGAGCGCTGGACGCAGGCCTCACCGGCCTCGACTGGGTGATCGAGAGCGGGCTGGATGTGGTCGCGGTCGCCGATCTCATCTATGCAAAACGCAGCCGCGGAAAAGTGCGCTGGGTGCTGGCCGCGCCCGAAGACTCGCCCTTCCAACGGCCGCAAGATCTTGCCGGACGGATCATCGCAACCGAGTTGGTGAACGTGACGCGCAACTACTTCCGAAACCAGGGAGTCGAGGTACAAGTCGAATTCTCCTGGGGCGCCACCGAAGTCAAGCCCCCCATGCTTGCCGACGCGATCGTTGAAGTAACCGAAACGGGCAGCTCGCTCAAGGCGAACCGTTTGCGGATCCTGGAGACCGTGCTCGAATCCAATACCCAGGTGATCGCCAACCGGAATTCATGGGGCGACGGCGAAAAGCGGCGGAAAATCGAAAATCTGGCCCTCATGCTGCGCGGGGCCATGGAGGCGCAGGATCGAGTTGGCCTGATGCTCAACGTGCGCAAGGAGCATCTGAACGGCGTGCTGGCGGTCCTGCCCGCCTTGAAGAACCCGACGATCTCAACTCTCAGTGACGGCGAATGGGTCGCAGTGAACACCGTGATCGAGGAGTCGGAGGCCTGGCAGGTGATACCGCGACTCAAAGCAGCTCACGCCCAGGGCATTGTCGAGTATCCCCTGAACAAGGTGGTGCTCTGATGCGGATCTTGTCAGGTCAGGCCGCCCGACGACGGGTCGACCAACTCGCCCGGCGCGGCTCCGAGCTGGCGAGCCTAGAGCCCCAGGTTCGCCGAATTGTCGAAGACGTTCGTCGAGCGGGTGACCGGGCTCTCCGGCGTTACGCCGAGAACTGGGACGGCCTTGCCCGCACCGCCGACCTCCGCGTCTCGCAGGGGGAACTCGAGGCTGCGTGGGCCATGGCACCGCCTCGACTCCGGGGAGCGCTGCGCCAGGCGGCGGCCAACATTCGAAGATTCTGCCAGTGGCAGCGACCGCTGGCGTGGGAACGAAAACTGGAGGGCATGACTTTGGGCCAGCTCGCTCGACCGCTCGCCTCCGTTGGCTGCTATGTCCCGGGCGGACGCCATCCGCTGGTTTCGACTCTGCTGATGACGGTGGTTCCAGCCCAGACTGCCCGAGTGCCTGACATTCGGGTTGTTTCCCCCAACCCGCCACTTGAGGTCATGGCCGCTGCGCACCTGCTCGGAGTGCAGGAGTTTTATCGCGTGGGTGGCGCCCAGGCCATTGCGGCCCTCGCCTACGGCACAAAGAGCATTCCGCGGGTCAACAAGATCGTGGGTCCGGGCAACCAGTACGTCACCCTTGCCAAGAAACTGGTCTCCTTTGATTGTGCCATCGATTTTCTTGCAGGGCCAACCGAAGCCGTCATTGTCAGTCATGGCGGCCGGGCAGATTTCGTGGCCGCCGATTTGCTTGCCCAGGCTGAGCACGATCCCGCCGCTCTGCCGATCTTTATCACCCGTTCCAAGCTGCTCGCCCGCGCGGTCCGCGAACGAGTTGAGCAACTGGTGGGCGGGAACCCGGCCGCCAAACAATCGGTCGCGCGCGCCGGAGCCGTTCTGCTCGCCGGTTCGCGAACCGAGGCGATGGAGTGGGCCAACCGCATCGCGCCCGAGCACATCACCGTGGACGAACAAGATGTCGGCTCCATCCAGAATGCGGGTTCGATTTTCGTCGGTGACTACTCGGCTCAGGCAGCGGGTGACTATGCCTCCGGACCGAATCACGTGCTGCCCACTGCCGGAGGGGCACGTTTTCGGGGAGGCTTGTCGGTCATGGACTTCGTAAAGATCATCACCGTGCAGAAACTTTCCAGGCAGGGACTTCGGAGAATCGGGAAAACGGTGGTGCACCTTGCCGAAACCGAGGGTTTAGCCGCCCATGCGGAATCCATTCGAGTGCGGTGTCCCGATGCTTAGCCCACGCCAAGCGGTGCGTAATCTGCCCACCTACCACCCTCCGCTTGGGGGCCGTGAGGGACTCCGCCTCGATTTTAACGAGAACACAGTGGGCTGCTCTCCGCGTGTTCTGGAACGGATGCGCCGAATCGACTTTGACGACCTGGCCCGCTATCCCGAACGCGAACCGGTGGAGGCGATCGTAGCCAGCTACCTCGATGTGAACCCGCGGGAAACGTTGCTCACAAATGGCGTGGACGAGGCTATCCATCTGCTCTGCCAAGCCTACCTTGAGGCTGGAGACGAGGCCTGCATCGTCGTACCCACCTTCGCGATGTACCAGATCCTTGCTGCGGCCACCGGCGCACGAGTCGTGAGCGTTCCGGCGGCTCAGGATTTCTCCTTTCCGATCGGTGACCTCTGCCGTCAAATCAAGCGCGCTACCCGGCTGATTGCGATCGCCAACCCCAACAACCCCACCGGCTCGGTTGCCAGCGTCGAAGACCTTCTGCTCATCGCCGACTCCGCTCCCGACGCGGCTGTGTTGGTGGATGAGGCCTATTTTGAGTTCTACGGCAGGACCCTGATCGCCAAGTGGCGGGAACGGCCGAACGTGTTCGTGGCTCGTACTTTCTCGAAAGCCTACGGGCTGGCCGGCCTGCGGGCTGGCGTACTGATGGGGAACGAACAGCAGATGGACTCGTTGCGCCGGCTCGCTTCACCCTACAACGTCAACAGCGTGGCACTGGCGTGCCTGCCGGAAGCCCTCGCCGACCAGGACTACGTCAGGCGATATGCGAGCGAAGTCCGCGCCGGAAAAGAACGGTTGCAGTCAGAACTGAATCGTTCCGGGATCCCTTTCTGGCCGAGCCAGGCAAACTTCGTGCTCATGCGCCTGGGAGAGCTGAACTCCAGGTTTGTTGGTGCCATGCGGGAACGCGGAATTCTCGTCCGCGACCGGTCCCGCGATCAGGGCTGCCAAGGCTGCGTGCGGATCACGCTCGGTTCTAGCCAGCAGACCGAGCGTCTGTTGGGCGCTCTGCGAGAGACCCTGCGGGAAATCGGCGCGCTGCGCGAGGAGGCCCGGTCATGAGAAAGGCGCGCGTCCACCGGCCCACCAAAGAAACCGATGTTCGCGCCGTGTTGAATATCGACGGCCGGGGACAGCACAAGATTTCGACCGGCATCCGTTTCTTCGATCACATGCTCGAACTGTTCGCCCTCCATGGAGGATTCGATCTGGAGCTCAAAGCCGTTGGCGATCTCGAGGTGGATCAACACCATACCGTGGAAGACGTTGGCATCGTGCTGGGGCAGGCATTCGACCGGGCCCTGGGCAACAAGAAGGGAATCCTCCGCGCCGGGTATTTCCTGATGCCGATGGATGAAACCCTCGGATTGGCAGCCGTCGACTTCTGCGGCAGAACCTCGATCACGGTCGACACCAAGGTCCGAGTCCGGCTGGTTGGCGACCTTCAATCCGAACTCGTGCACGATTTCTTCGAGGGCTTCGCACGCGGGTCACGCTCGAGTGTCCATGCCCGGGTGTTGTATGGCCGTTCCAATCATCACAAAATTGAGTCCCTGTTCAAGGCGTTCGCTCGCGCCGTGCGTGCGGCCTGCTGGCGCGATCGCCGCATGGCTCAGTTCATTCCCAGCACCAAGGGGGTCCTGTGACCATCGCCATCGTGGACTACGGTGCCGGTAATCTCACGTCGGTGAAGAAGGCTTTCGACTGGCTCGGTCATCCCTCGGTCATCACCTCGGATCCGGAAGTTGTGCGTGCCGCTGAGAAAGTGGTGGTCCCGGGCGTGGGCCACTTCGCTGCGACCGCAAGCCTCGACCACCGAGGACTCAGGCAGGCCATCGAGTCTGCGGTTCAACGCGGCAGGCCCCTTTTGGGGATCTGCCTGGGAATGCAATGGCTGTTCGCTTCGAGCTCGGAGGCGACCGATGTAGCCGGCCTGGGTATCTTTGCCGGCGAGTGCGTGCACTTCCCGGCTGGCGTGAAATCGCCGCACGTGGGCTGGAACCAGCTTCAACGCAGAGGGAACTCCAGAATCCTTGCCCATCTGCCGCCGGAATCCTTTGTCTATTTCACCCACTCCTATCGCGTCCCATTGGTCGAGCAGACGGTCGCAACCTGCGAGTACGGTGGGGCTTTCTCGGCGGTCGTGGAACGCGAGAACGTATTCGGAGTTCAGTTCCACCCGGAAAAGTCCGGCCACGCAGGCCTGCACCTGCTCGAGAATTTCTGCGCCTTGCCATGCTGACCAAACGCATCATCGCCTGCCTCGATGTCGACGCTGGTCGCGTCGTCAAGGGCGTGCAATTCCTCAACCTGCGGGACGCCGGGGATCCGGCTGAGCTGGCAGCCGCCCACAGCGCAGCCGGAGCAGATGAGATCGTGCTGCTCGACATTGCAGCGACCGCCGAGAAGCGTAAAACTCTGCTCGCTACCGTCCGGCAGACCGCCCGCCAGCTGTTTATCCCCTTCACCGTCGGGGGCGGCATTCGATCGCTCGAAGACGCCAGTGCCGTCTTCGACGCAGGGGCCGACAAGGTAAGCCTCAATTCGGCAGCTCTTTCAGATCCGGCGCTGATCACCCGAATTGCCGAAAGGTTTGGGTCGCAGGCCGCGATCGTCGCGATCGACGCAAAGCGAGTCAATGGCGGAACGCACTACGAAGCGTTCGCGAAGGGCGGACGGACGCCCACCGGGCGCGACGCGCGCGTGTGGGCCATCGAGGCCGAGTCTCGAGGAGCGGGCGAAATCCTCCTCACCTCCATGGATCGCGACGGAACCGGTGCCGGCTTTGACTGCGAACTGACCCGCTCGATCTCCACCAGCGTCCGAATTCCGGTCATTGCCTCGGGCGGCGCCGGAAGCGCAAGCCATTTCGCCGAAGTGTTTCGCGATGGGCAAGCCGATGCAGCCCTGGCCGCCTCGATCCTTCACTATGGCACCACCAAGCTCAAAGACCTCAAGCAAGAACTCGCCGCGGCAGGCATACCCATGAGGTGGCCATGCTGATTCCCTCGATCGACCTCATGGGCGGCAAGATCGTGCAGCTCGTGCAGGGCGAGCGGAAAGCCCTGGAGTTCGACGACTTTGAACCATGGATTGTCCGCTTCTCGAAATACCCGCTGGTTCAACTCATCGACCTGGATGCGGCGATCGGGGAAACAGACAATCGGGGAATGCTTCGATCCTTCACAAGACGTCTGCCCTGCCAGGTGGGAGGCGGTATCCGATCCCTCGCCGACGCTGCCAGAATCCTCGAAACCGGAGCCCGGCGGATCATCCTCGGCTCGCTACTCGTCCATGAAAACCAGATTGACACGGTCGTCGCGAAACGATTCGCGCAGGCCCTTGGTCCGGACCGTCTGACCTTTGCCGTCGACTCCAAGGCGGGCAGGGTCGCCATCAAGGGCTGGCGGGAGATCACCTCGATCGTTCCCACCGATATGCTCCGGGCTCTGGAGCCCTACTGCGGAGCGTTTCTGTACACCCACATCGACACCGAGGGATTGCTCGAAGGCATCCCTCGAGACATCGTGGCGACGCTGCGCGCCACGACATCCCGACAGCTCATCGTTGCCGGCGGAATCCGCAGTCACGATGAGGTCGACGCGCTCGACGCCCTCGGGGTCGACGCGGTTGTGGGGATGGCGATTTACACCGGGAAAATGAAGCTGGATTCGAGCCCCGCCTGAGAGTCAGTTCCGGGGACGGTACCGGGCCATGGCGAGTTCTACGATCTCACCGATCAATTGCGTGTAGGAACGGCCCGAAGCCTTTGCAGCCATCGCAAATTCCTGTTTGCTCGACAACCAGGGATTGGGATTTGCCTCGATCACATAAACGTCGCCTTTGGGCGAAAGACGCATATCGATGCGGCCATAGTCCCGAAGCTTGACCGCCCGGTGAGCGGCCAGGGCAGTCTCGGTCAGGCGATTGACGGTCTCTTCATCCAGATCTTCGGCGATGTTTGATTTTGTCAGCTTGTAGGATTCGGCATCCTTTTCAAATTTCACATCGTAGCTGGCGATCTTCGGAGTCCCTTTCGGCAGCCTCGAGAAATCCAGTTCCACCAGGGGCAGCGCCTGCGCGCTTTCGTAGCTGCCCAGAATGGCAGCGTAGATTTCCCTTCCCTCGATGTACTCCTCAATGATGGCCGGCGAGTCGAATTCATTCTGGATGTCCTGCACGCGCTCCATCAATTCCTTGACGCTGGTCACCACCGCATCCGCATTAATGCCAATCGAACCGTCTTCGGCCACAGGTTTGACGATGAGAGGAAAGGAGATGTCGTGCGCATGCTCGATGCTGCCGCGGTAGGAGGTCGCGAAGTAGGGAGTGCGAATCCCGTGGAACGCAAACATCTTCTTGGCAATCGCCTTGTCCTGGGCGAGGAAGCTCGCATGTGGACCCGCCCCGGTGTAGGGCTTCCCTAGCAGATCCAGGTATGCGGCGATATGCATCTCCTTGGTGTCATCGCCGGCAAACGATTCGGTCAGGTTGAAAACCAGATCCGATTCACACTTCGCGAGCGCAGTCAGGCACTGTGGAGTGCCGTCCAGCACCTGATAGAAGGGCTCGTGCCCAAGCTTGTCGAGCGCCTCGAAAATCTCTTCGCGGTCTTCCTTTTCTCGCTTGGCTTTCTTCCGGGCTTTCTTCTTTCGGGCAGGCGGCTTGGGCTCCGGCGGCGGTTCCGGAGCGACGACCTCTTCCTCCCAGACATCGTAGAGGACCGCAATCTTCATGTCCGACTCCACCCGGCGATTGGGCGCATACCCCTGATCATAACTTCCAGGCTCATGGAAATCACGGCTGCACAAATTTTCCGCGCGTCATGTAGTTCGTAGCCAGAGTCGTTGCATAGACGGTCACTTCTGCGAGGTGTTCCGCTTCTCGGCGGGTGTCGGCGCGCAGGCCAAGCGCGCCGATCCGGGTCTCGATCACCTCAACGAGTCTCTTGATCAGCGGGCGCTGCACACCTGTCCAGTATGCGACTTTGTCGATGACCGCCTTCCGATGCTCGCGCAGGAATTCCTGCGCCGGACGGACCGTCTTCTTCCGCCTCTTCGATACGTTGAAAATATCCACCAGATCGGTATCCAACGCCAAGTCCTCAACCGGGATCGCTTCGATCACCGACTGGTGATAGAACTCCGCGACCGTAGATTCCATTTCATCGACCGTGACGTCGGGGTAGCCGCGCCGGCGCACTGGATCAACCGCACCAAGTTCACGCGCGATGCGATCCATGTATCTCAGTTTGGTCATCGCTCCCCAGCCGCGATAGCGCTTGCGCCAGGCCGACCGCGGCGTCAGCCATACCGCGAAGGTCTCGGCAAAATCTTCGTCGGGATGCTTTTGCGCGTACCACCCCGCCAGATGGCGCACATAGTTTCGCGAAAACGGAACGGGGCGGTAGTTATCGAGGTAACGACGACGGAACGGACCGAACAGCGTTTTCCACTCCGGGGTGCGATGCAGTTTGTAAGCGTAATTGAAGGCGTGCCCCGCTTCATGCCTGAGATACATCATAATCTCGCGTTTGTCTTCGAGATCGTTCATCTCTCGTTCGAATGAGGCCAAGTCCAGGTTCGCCAAATAGAACGGGATACCAATGATGGGTTCTCCCGAGGGACACCCCCACTCATCGGTCAGATAACAAGCGGGACGAAACTTGGCCAGACCCTTGTCCCCCAGCTCGGCATACAACTGGTGAACAAAGCGCTCAACCGGCGACCCTTCCAGTTTCAAACCGAGGTCCCGAATCGGCTTGCCGAGAATCTCCTGCAAATGCTCCCGGGATTTTTCCGCAGCCTGCATAGGATTTTGATGGAGAAAAACAGATGCCACGACATCTGGGCAGCCCAGCCACCCGCCCCGGCCCAGCGCCATCAGTATAAGAGGAGAGCGCAGAATCCCACGCATGACGGGCGATCACTGACCTTCGAAAAGGCCGGCGCCTGCGGCTTGCCAGCTGGCAATCATCAATCAAGCAGCTTGTAATCAATCATTTACAGGGTGGCCAGCGAACAATTACTGGAAGGTATTGCAGGACTCAACCGTGCCGCCGTTCATCCCTCGCTGAAACCATTCCATGCGCTGCGCGGAAGAGCCAAGCGTGAACGACTCAGGACTCACCCGGCCGCCCGACATGCGCTGCAGGCGATCGTCTCCGACTGCGGCTGCGGCCCCCAGAGCACTCTCCACGTCGCCACTTTCCAACAGGTGGTGTGGCTGCGTGGATCTCGCCCAGACTCCTGCGAAACAGTCGGCTTGCAATTCCATACGCACCGAAAGGGCGTTGCCCGCACCCGGATTCTGTCCCTGCAAACTGCTAAGTCGTTCAATTCCGAGCAAGTTCTGGATGTGATGTCCGAGCTCATGGGCCAACACATAGGCTTGGGCAAATTTGCCGGGGGCACCGAAACGCTGTTCCAACTCGTCGTAAAATCCGAGGTCGATGTACACCTTCTCGTCGCGCGGGCAGTAGAACGGCCCGGTGGCCGATTGCGCCTCTCCGCATCCCGAAGTCGTCGCGTCCCGAAAGAGCACGAGCCTGGCATGCTGGTATGGGATTCCGTTCTCCTCAAGAATTCCAGCCCACGTCTTCTGCGTGTCATCCAACACGAACGACACAAACTGGACCGTCGGTTCCTCCCGCGCATCGCGCGCCAGGTCGGGCTGGCTCACCGACTGGCCGGAGCTGAGCCCGTGTCCACCGACGAGCGAAAAGAAATCCCGCTTGAACACCACGCGAAGGACCTGTAGCACGAGCACGCCGCCTACGCCGATGTGCACGCCCCCGATGCCACCTCCACCTCCCCCGCCTTCATCGCGGCGATCTTCGAGGTCCTCACTTCGTCCGCCCGGCGTCCAACGCATACCAATCTCCTCGGCACGACTGTGTAGAGCAGAGATTATATTCGGGAAAACGTGACTCGGGGACACGACGAATAATTCCCTGCCGCGAAGCCATCGCGATGAGGTCATAAGGTACACTGGAAAACTTTGATATCTATCCAGGAGGATTCTGCTATGTCCGAAGCCACGTTGAGTGGCGCCGAGTTCAAGAAACAGCTGCGCGCGGGAAAACCAAAAATGGGATTGTTCCTCAACGCGCACAGCCCGACCGTTGCCGAACAGTTGGCGCACAGCGGTTACGACTGGCTGCTGGTCGATACGCAACACGGCCCCATGGGCTACGAGAAATTGTCGGCCATGCTTTCCGGGATTGCGAACGGCGGCGCGAAGTCGATGGTGCGCGTTGGCGGGTACGACGATCGCCCCGGCATCCAGCAGGCGCTCGACCTGGGTGCGGACGGGGTTCTGGTGCCCTACATCAACACGGCCGAAGAGGCGCGTCAGGCGGTGAGCTGTACGAAGTATCCGCGCACCGGAACCCGCTCGGTCTACTTCCCGCAGCGCAGCATGAATAAGGCGGGCTTGCTAGGCTACGCGGGCAACTTCAACAACAACGGCATCGTAGCTTTACAGGTAGAAACCGCTTCGTGCATCGAAAACATCGCCGAGATCGCCGCCGTAGCCGGCGTCGACATCCTCTTCCTTGGCCAGAATGACTTGTGCATGTCGATGGGGCTCTACGAAAAATACGAGTTTCCGCACATGTACACTTCGCCGGAACTCGGGGCCGCCACCCAGAAACTGGTAGAGCATGCCCGCAAAAATAACGTCATCCTGGGGCTCTTCCTGTTCGGCACCGCCCGTGTGGGCGAATTCCTGGAGAAGGGATTCACCTTCATCAGCATCGGCAATGATCTCCACCACGTCTTGACGCAAGCTGGCGCATACGTGAAGGACATGGAAGGGATTGCCAAGGAAAAGGGAAAGGACTGGATGCGTCGCACGACCGCACTCCTGTAACCAACCCTTCACTGCCGCGTCTCTGCAGTTCCCCGGTTTCGGTATCCACATACGCAATTTGTTGGAAGCCCGGATGGTAATCGCATCTATCATGATCTTTGTTCGGCTCCTTTCTCCGTGCCTTTTTGGTTGGTTGACACAACCAAAGTTTACTCGGGTCTAGGGAGCCGACATTGTCATGGAATCAATTTTATGAACTGAGAATTTGGCCGACCATGGTGCCAGCCCGAGCGTAATAGTCGAGAGTTCGGAAGTATAAAGCGACGCGAGACAACCTAAGAGAACGGTCGCTCAACTGTCGAAATCGCTCAACTGTCGAAATCGGCGATTTCACAAACTGAGAAGTCGCCGACCGGGGTCAGGAAGCGCAAAGGCGATGTTTCAAACATCTAAACAAATTTACATGCGCAAATCCATAACAGCTTGCTCGCCTTGCGGAAGGGTCCAAGCACAACTCCTCGGGACTCTTACCAGAGCAAGAGGACGAGCCTGAAGGGGGAGTGTCGGGCAAGGATCATCGAAATTCGATCTGGCCGCAGTGGTCGGACCGGCGCAATCATGCCATGTCCGGTTTTCTGCGAGGGTCCGCAACTTCCCATCTCCAAGCATTGCCGCTCTTTGTGACGCGCCCCAGGCCGGGGAACGGGAAGTGATACGCGAGGACACTCGCGTTGTCGGCGGCGGCGCGGTCGAGTAATCGCCGCCGCGTAGTTGCGGCATCATCCTGATTCAGGTCGAAAACGTTGCGCCATGCAGGTTGTTCGAGATGCATTGGATGCAGCACGGAATCGGCCATGTGCAGCAATTGCGCGTTGGACGACGAGACCACCAGTGCGATGTGTCCCGGAGTGTGCCCCGGCGCAGGAATGGCATGCACTCCAGGCACAACTTCCTTTTCGCCGTCAAGCAATTCCAGGCATCCTTTGAGCGGTGAAAGGTTCTTCCGCGCGCAAGTGACCAACAGTTCTTTCATGTGATCATCCAGTCCCGTGTTACACAAGTCGGGATCGCAGTTCCAGAAATTCCACTCCGTTCTTGACATCACGTAGCGAGCATTGGGGAATGCTGGTTTGCTATTCGTGTCGAGCACACCACCGATATGGTCAGGATGGGCATGGGTCAAGACCACGGTCGTGATCTCTTCGGGAGTTATGCCTTCAGCCTTCAGGTTCTTCAGCAGTTCGCCCGTCGTAGGCGCCAGCCCGTCAGCCCCCGTATCGATGAGTACTGTGTGTTTCCCGGTCTTCACCACAAGACAGGTGTAGGGGCTCACGACCTGATTCAAAGGGAGGTCGTGATCGCGGAGACTTCCTTCCAGTTGTTCTTGCGGCACATTCGAGAAAAACCAGTCAGTCGGGTAGGAGAATGTGCCGTCATTGATCGCAATGCATTGAATATCGCCAACACTGAACGGCTCTCTGTTCGACGCCATAGGGCTCCTCTGATTTGCCGACCATGTCGGTGAAACGAGCGCTATGGCGATCTTGCGCCAGCTGCACAGGAACCCAGCGGGTTCAGATCAAAGCGGCAGAGCGCTGGGAAATCGCGTCTGAAAATCCAGCAGGCCCACCCACTCCGGCGTGATGGTGACGCGAACCATTGTTGAAAGCATAGTACCGAGCTGCGCGACCCATGCCTGTCCTTGTTCACGTCCGAAGTAGCGCTCGGCCGCAACGGCATACTCTGGCACGACTCCGTCTACCGTCTCCATGCGTGCCGTGCCGCGGACCAGAAGCACCTTGTGGGGAAACGTATCGTCGTCGATGGTGAGCGCAACCTTTGGACTCTTGGCAAGAGCCTTTAGCTTCGGTGCCTTGGGTGGCGTGCCCATGATGAACTCGCCTCCATTCCAGTGGAACCAGATGGGAACAACCCGTGGCGTGCCGTCTGTCCAGACATAAGCCAGACGAGCGGGTATTTTCGATTCCAGAAGTTCCCGGGAAGTAGGATGCTGCAGAAGTTTAAGGTCGCCTTGTTTGACCGGCATGATCCGACTCCCTTGTCGAATAAGCCCTGGGCTGAGAGGTCCGCCCATTCGCCGGTGCAGTATATACCGCCATCGACAACTCAAATGTTGAAATCAGGCACTGAGAACCGATCGGTTATGAGTAAGCGCAGAGTGCTGCGACCGGCGGGGTCTAAGCCTCGCAGTCGCGCGCACCTTCAAGATCGATCCGCAGACCAAGCATCCTGCAACCGAACAGTGGGAGCGGGCGTTTTCAAATTTTCGTTTTGCTGTAGCACCTTGCAACACACCGCGCCGCGACTGCAATCACTGTTTCTCTGCGCTCGACCGCCTCAAGGGATCTGGGCAACCCTCAGACTGGCAAGGGCTTTCAAGCACACCCCGACTACACAGGGATTGGCGCAAGTGACTTGCTCGGGGCTGCTGTTGAGGACGCTTTTCCGGGGAGCCGCGTATCAGTAGAGAACATAGAGGGCCGCTTCGCGCTGACAATGGCTCAGCACGGTTTGCTCCGACCGCTTGGCACAGCGGAGTTGTCGGACGGAACCCTACGGTACTTGTTATGGATCGCCGCCCTTTTGACACCAAGGCCGCCGGCGGTAATGGTCTTGAATGAGCCTGAGACGAGCCTTCATCCCGATCTCCTCGGTGCTCTTGCACGCCTAATCGGGAGAGCATCAGAACGGACGCAAATCATTGTGGTAACTCATGCCACGCGACTTATTTCAGCACTTGCGGAACAGTCCGGATGTCATTCAATCACCCTCCAAAAGATACTTGGTGAGACCACAATAGCCGGTACTGAAAAGCTTGGCGCTGTCACCTGGCATTGGCCAGGGCGTTAGTACGAAAGGTGTCGCAGATTCGCAAATGAGGAAGGAGCTCGCGGCGGTTTCGAATCATTAAGCCATCGCGAGTTCTAGAGAGTCCGCCATGACCATGCGTGCCGCGTATTCGATGTGTAAGACGCGCCTCGGCGTCTCGATCAGCGATTTTGAGGAGGCATGTACGATCAGAGGCCGCGTCGCAACGACTCCTCCGGTGGCGACGAGACAATCGACAGCAGCGATTTGTGATGCCAGTCGCTCGATCGCATCATCAGCGAGGACGCCCATTAAGTGCGTTCCAGAAAGCACGCGTAGCAGGCCATTTCTATCACTTGATTCATCCAGGTGAACGCGCAACGCGAGGACTTGTTCCAGAGCTGTCGCTGGGCCGTGGGCGTAGATAACGCCTTCCTTAACAGACCACGGTCCCCAACCGTGCACCTCATGACGTTCCAGCAATGGCAACGCACTGTCTTGATGCCAGACAACAAGCCAGTTGGAAGTTGGAGATTTATCGAAAAGAGTTGCTCGAAATGGGCGAGCTTCGGCACCAAGAACCTGACGGGCAATCTCTAGCAGCCTTGGATCCGACGCCAGCGCGGCGACGCTCGTATTTCCGAGCATGTGACGGGCACCCGCTCGACTACGGTGCAGGGGCCTCTTATGCATATCAGCTTTCAGAGTGTCCATTTCGCGATAGCCGAGTACTCCAGCTATGATGGCAAAGCCGTCGGCATCGATGCGCTGTTTGGTCCCAGCAGAGAGGGTCGACATTTTCTGAGAAATTGCGCGTCCTCGCTTCTTAAGACATGATGGCACAATCTTTAATAGCACAATGGCTTATTAAAGGAACCCTTCACAACACCATTGGCCACTGAAAACAGTTCGAGGCTAGGCGGCTTCTTGAGGAGGAGTGAGCTGCGTCATAGACGGTATCTGCCTCGATTCCGTACTACTCGGTTTCCGTGACACCAAGGGAATCGGAAATTCGCTGCGCGAAATTCGGCACTCCCTGTTTCAGGACGGCAAGGAGTTGGGCCAATGTTCTACCGATGAATGCGGCTTGCTCGTGCAGAATGTTGACGATGAGATCGGGATTCAAGTGATAAAGGTGAACGAGAAACTCATCTGGATGCTGCACTTCGATATTCCAAGTGTCGAGCGCAGCGTCGGGGAAGTGCTGTAGGTTGAAAGTGACGATGGCCTCGGCTCCGCATTTCACGGCCGCTGCTATGACGTGACGATCTCCCGGATCATTCGTCATCAGTGCAACGAGAGTCTCAAAGCCCTCGACTCTGGCGTCAGCGAAGTGCCGGTTGAGTTCATTCAGCAGGTGGTCAACCTGCTCAGGAGAACGACCAAGCTTTTCGAGCAATGTACGCCGGAGTTCGTCTAGAATCTCGTTCGATCAACGCGGGAGATACATTCGCCTCTCGGCGCAACGGAGGAGCGTGTCGCGCAAGGAGGCGGGCACGAGCACGCAAGCATCGAGAACAACAGGAAAGTCCGCGGTCATCGGTCGAACTGGGCGCCCTTATTTGGGCAAGGGAAAATCGTCGTACGTTCCCTGGGCAACTTCTTCTTTGGCGATTCTCTCAATGGATTCTTTTCTCTGTTGATCTCGCCGCTTTCTGAATTCAAGAACGTCTTTCAAATATACCCTCCGGTGGGTCCCAGTCCTATGAAACGGGATTTTGTCATCATCGAGGAGCCGAACGAAAAACTGGCGTGAAACTCCCAAGAGATTCGCAGCGCGCTGTGTGGTGAGCTCTTGCATTTGCGGAACGATCGACACTGCTTTACCTTCTTGCATGATTTTCAGAACGCTAAGTAGGAGGCGGTAGACGGAATCCGGAATTTCGTGCCTCTGGTCGTCGGGGCCGACCAATGCGGCTCTCTGTCCGATCATCATTTGCGCTAGCTCCCGGACTTGTTCCTCTTCGGACTCCGCAATCGAAACTGGAAACGTAGACATCCCAACCTCCTCCACCACGCCAACCATTCGCTACAACTGCAACCATGATAGCACTTAATCGCTACAAGCGCAACTACAATAGCTTCCATCCGCCTAAGTGTAACAGTAACAAAGCACACACCTTAATTACCATCCTGCCAACGACCTCTGCAGCTCGTTCAGCGCATCTCTTCTGGGAGCTATGGAGAGCGTCCAGAATTTGCTTTGGCATAGTGTGTTATAGACACTAATATAGGTGTCACAAGGACACTAATGGAGGTGCTCACAATGCTCAGCTTCATGAAAGTGCCGCCGACAACCTACGTGTTCATCGAGGCAATACAGAGCGCAGGTGGAACGAAGCACATGGAAAGTCGCGTGTGCCTGTCAGCGTTTGATCACGCGAACACGGAGGTCATCTTACATGCGGTCGACCAAGCGCCGTGGCGAGACGAGGATACGGTTCAGGGGTTCGTGTATGAACGTAAAGACAGCAATCGACTCGCGCCGTCGGCGCGGAGCCTCAGCTTACGGCGTTTATGAGGGAGGTTCCTCGGGGTACCTTTTCTCAAGGTTTTTCCATCTCACCCCTGCCCCCCAGTATCCGACCAGTAGCAGGATGGGAACGGGAATGAGCCAGATGAAGACATCTCGCAAAGAGAGTGGATGAGCGGGATATTCGAACACCTCCACCGCTGCCATCACGATCAACCAAATCAGACCGCTCCACAGCATTTCCCGCCAGATGAATCGGTCCTTCCCTCGCGCCTTAATTCGCCGCCAACGCTTCCTCTCCCACTCGGCGTAGCCTTCGAACATGCTGGGAAGATATCGCCGTTAGGTCGAGCCTGTCCAACCAGATTGTTCGACGAACGCGAGCCGCGCTGGATGAAGTCCCTCATCGAAGGATTGGTCAACTGTTGTTTTCACGGCTGAGGCCTTCAGCAAATTGCGGATGACGCGCCTCGGTTTGTTGCGTTAGTAACGGTAACTGGCGAAATAGCACCATTTCACAAGCTATCCCACTCGGGCGCTTGCCGTGCTTCGCGCCCACGCAGTCGCCCGCCCGGCGTCCGGTCTTGTTGCCAGGGTGTCCGGATTTGCCGCCCCCATAGCTATCCCCAACTTTCGTTTGACTTGCCCGAACGCAATCTCTAACATCCCGCTATTCACCTCACCTCGTACAATTATCGATCCGTACCCGGGAGCCCTATGCCTGCCAGAACCTCAGTGCGTTTCCCTTTCATCTTCCTCTTTCTGCTGACCGTCGGAATCGCTCTGCTGCTGGCCGTTGGCACCAGGCCCGTAGTGGCCGGGCCCAGGCAAATCGATCCAACCACCGACGCCCGCCTGAAAAAGGCGTATCGCTTCGAGCAGGATCGATGGACCTACGTTCATCTGGAAGGCTCGCCCTCTGAGATCGGATTTCAGCACGGGTATCTGCTGGCCTCGGAGATCGAGGATGCATTCCAAGCGGTGCGACTCGAAGACACGCGCGCAGCCGAACGGGACTGGAACTTCTTTCGCGCCGCTGCCCATACCATGCTATGGCCTCACATCGACGTTGAATACCAGAAAGAACTGCAAGGCATCGCCGATGGCCTGAAAGCGCATGGCAGCAATCTGGATGTTGATGACATCGTCGCGCTCAACGCGTTCATGGAGCTCCCTGACTACTACGTACCCTGGCTGAACCGCCAACAGAACAGGGCGGACGTTCCGAACCTGGTGGCTCCTGGCAATTGCAGCGCCTTCATCGCGACCGGCAGCATGACCCGGGACCATAAGATTGTTCTCGCCCACAACAATTGGACCAGCTACATCGAAGGCTCACGCTGGGTCATGATGTTCGACATCGTGCCGAAGGCCGGCAATCGCATTTTGATGGACGGTTTCCCGGGAGTGATTACCAGCGACGATGACTTCGGTGTGAATTCATCCGGCATCATGATTGCCGAAACCACGATCAGCAAGTTCAAAGGCTGGAATCCCGAGGGAAAGCCGGAATTTGTCCGATCGCGGAGAGCTTTGCAGTACGCCAACACCATCGACGACTACGTGCGCATCATCAAGGACGGCAATAACGGCGGCTACGCGAACGACTGGTTGATTGGCGACCGGAAGACGGGTGAGATTGCCTACCTTGAACTCGGCCTCAAGAACACACCTCTGTGGCGGACGAAGGACGGCTACTTCATCAGTTCCAACTTTGCTCGCGATGCCAAGCTCTTGGCCGACGAAACCACCTTCGACTCGAATGACATGATGTCTTCGCCCAACGCGCGAAGGGCGCGCTGGGAACAGCTCATGGCGCAATCCAAGGGCACAATCGACGTAGACATGGCGCAGCGGTTCATGGCCGACCACTACGATAGTTATGAGAAGAAAGAGCAGCCCAACGCGCGCAGTCTATGCGGGCACGGCGAATCGATGCTCGGTCGCGACAGCCAATTCGAGTGGGACCCCTACCATCCGGGAGGAGCCGTCCAGGGAAAGGCAACCGACAGCGACATGGCCGCCAAGATGAGCCTGCGGGCGCGTGCGGGGCACCCCTGCGGTGCCGACTTTCTGGCTGCAGATTTTCTCGACCATCATCCCGAATACTCATGGCAGAAGCCCGTGTTGAAGGACATGAGGGCGGGGCCGTGGACCACCTTCGTGGCGGGCCAGAAGGCACCTCGCTAAACTGTAACCTTGGGCTCCCCTGAGTTTAGAGCTTTCGCGTCGTCTGTTCTCAGCGGCTGCCTGTTTCCAGCTCTTTCAGCACTCGCTCCGGCGTCCACCCGATTTCCCGGAAGTGGCGGATGCTTGCCGAATCGTGCCGCTTTGCCATGCGCTGACCGGTTTGGTCGCGAACCAGGTCGCAGTGATAGTAGCGGGGGACTGAGCACTCGAGGGCGCGAGATAGCAGGAGCTGTCGGGCCGTGGATTTCAGCAGATCTGCGCCCCGCACGACTTCGGTGATCTTCATTGCAACATCATCAACCACCACCGCCAGCTGATAGGCGGGCACGTCATCCCGCCTCCAGACCACGAAGTCCCCGAAATCGCGTCCGGCGACGAAGCTTTGTGGGCCCTGTTTTCCGTCCGTAAAACAGATCGCATCCCCGTCGGGTACGCGAAAACGCCAGTTGACACCCTTGGGCTCAGCAAAGGTCGGGGCATCGGATCGGGATCGGCAGCGTCCCGGATAAACCGGTTCGTCATCGGCGTCATTCGGCGCCGTCGCCGCCTGCGCAAGGTCTCGACGTGAACAGGTACATGGGTATATCCATCCGCCATCTCGTAGCTCGCGCCAAGCCTTCCGATAATAGGATCTTCGCTCGCTCTGGGAGTAAGGCGCCGAGGGCCCGCCGCAATCAGGACCTTCCTGCCATTCCAGGCCCAGCCAGCGCAAGTCTTCGAGCATCGCATCGACAAATTCGCCGCGACACCTCTGCAGGTCAAGGTCCTCATTGCGCAGAATAAGAGTTCCGTCGGACTCGCAGGCGCGCTGAGCGGCTATCAGAAAGGTGCGCGCATGTCCGAGGTGCAGGAAGCCGGTAGGAGACGGCGCCAGACGTCCGCGGTATCCGCCCTTGGCAGCAATTCTGTTCACGCTAATAGCGATCGTCGACCTTACTCACGAAGCGCCACTCCAGATGCCGGCTCCATCACCATCGGGCCTGATTGTGCGCCGCCCAAATCCCCTTCCCAGCGTGCCACTACGACCGTGGCAAGGCAATTCCCCAGGACGTTCACCGAAGTCCTGGCCATATCCATAAGTTGGTCAATGCCCAGCAGGATGAACACCGGTTCAACCGGCAGGCCAAACGATCCGACCGTTCCGAGCAGAATGACGAGCGCCGCACGTGACACACCCGCCACACCCTTGCTCGTGAGCATCAGCGTCAGCATCATGAGGATTTGTTGTTCCAGGCTGAGATGTACACCGGCCGCCTGCGCCACGAAGATGGACGCCAGCGACAGATAAAGGGTGCTGCCGTCCAGGTTGAAGCTGTAGCCGGTGGGCATGACGAAGGCGACCACCTCGCGTGGAACTCCAATTTCCTCCATCGCCTCCATGGCACGCGGCAACGCGGCTTCGGAACTCGCCGTACCGAATGCAATCGAGACCGGCTCCGCGACCGCGGCCACGAACTTTTTCAGCGGCACCTTCGCGAGAAGGGCGATCGGGAGCAGGACACCCAAAACAAAGACAACCAACGCCACGTACAGGGTTGCAAGCAGTTTTGCAAGATTGAGCAGAATACCCATCCCGGTGGTTCCGACCGTGTACGCGATTGCAGCACCGACGCCGAACGGTGCAAGATACATCACGATATTGGTGAACTTGAACATCGTTTCCGCGAGACTCTCGGTCAACCCCAGCAGCGGACGGCGGCGCTCCTCACGCACCATCGCCAAGGCGATGCCGAAAATGATGCTGAAAACGACAACTTGCAGCGCCTGTCCCTCGGCCACGGATTTCGCAAGATTCTCGGGAAAAACGTGCAGAATGGTATCGCCTGCACTCACCCTCTGCACCTGGAGTGACTCGCCAGTGACCGCTGGCAGCTTCGCACCCACTCCCGCTTTGCTGACGTTAATGGCCACCAGTCCGATCACCAGCGCGAGAGTCGTGACAACTTCGAAGTAGACGATCGCCTTGATCCCCATTCGCCCGACCTTCTTCAAATCAGAATGGGAGGCAATGCCACTCACCAAAGTGGCAAAAAGAAGCGGCGCGATGATGGTCCGGATCAAGCGTAGAAAAATCTGGCTGATCACGCGAAGATTGACTGCCACCTGGGGCCAGTCGTGCCCGATCGCCGCTCCGGCCAACATAGCGAACAGAATCCAGGTCGTGAGGGAACGCTGGTAAAGGGAGTACACGGCAAATGCCGAGATCGCGATCCAGCGCGCCGCGAGCAACAACCCGGAGGGCAGAGGGGCTGCGACCTGGCTCACCAGACTGAGAAGTCCGCTCAGTCCAATCGCCGCGATCGTTGCCACAAAAAAACGTTGTTTCATCGCCGGACTCGCAGAACCCTCGTGCCCAAGGATTGTAGACGAGGAAACCGAGGCACCCACATGCGACCCTGGAAAGGACGCGCTCCGGGAACCGCGCCAATCCGCTTCTGGTCTGCACCCTTTAAGGTGCAGCGCTTATGTCAGAAAGTCCTGGTCCCAGAGCCGGCAAAATGCGCTAGAATTCCACCCGCTCTCTCAGAGGATCAAAACTGGAAGCGGTGCTGCTCTTGTCCCAGGATTGCGGATTCCTTCCAGCTCAAGAACCGAATCTCGATTCCCGGATCCAACCGAAGCAGTCCGCCGGGTCAACGATAACAGGAGGACTCCTATGGCAACAGCTCCCACAATCGAAATGCACAGCAAAGTCGCGGAATTCATCTCCAAGCCCCGCAAGATGCTCATCAACGGCAAGTGGGTCGAAGCAGCGTCGGGAAAGACCTTTCCTACATACAATCCGGCTACCGGGGAGGTATTGGCTCGTGTAGCCGAAGGCGATCGGGAAGATATTGATCGTGCCGTCAAGGCCGCCCGCGCCGCCTTCGAGACCGGCCCGTGGTCGAGACTCACGGCCTCTGAGCGCGGACGCCTGGTATGGAAGCTAGCAGATTTGATGGAACAGCACCTGGAGGAGTTTGCCGAACTCGAAACGCTCGACAACGGCAAGCCACTCAAGGTGGCACGCGCCGCCGACGTCCCCCTCGCGGTGGATTTGTTCCGCTACATGGCCGGCTGGGCGACCAAGATCGAGGGCAATACGATCCCCATCTCGGTTCCCTACACACCGGGCGCGAAGTACCTCGCCTACACCCTGCGCGAACCCATCGGAGTGGTGGGCCAGATCATTCCCTGGAACTTCCCGTTGCTGATGGCTGCGTGGAAGCTTGGACCGGCCCTGGCTACCGGTTGCACGGTGGTTTTGAAACCCGCAGAACAAACTCCTTTGTCGTGTTTGCGGCTCGCAGAGTTAGTCCAGGAAGCTGGCATTCCGGACGGGGTCGTGAATGTTGTGCCCGGCTACGGTGAAACAGCCGGTGCCGCTCTCGCCGCTCATCCAGACGTCGACAAGATCGCATTCACCGGGTCGACCGAGGTGGGGAGGCTCATTCTCCAGGCTGCTGCGGGCAACCTGAAGAAGGTGTCGCTAGAGTTGGGCGGAAAATCCCCCAACGTCGTATTCGGTGACGTGGATCTGGACGCCGCCATTGCGGGCTCGGCCAGCGCCATCTTCTTCAACCACGGTCAATGCTGTTGCGCCGGTTCACGGCTCTACGTGGAGCACGGCATTTTCGACAAGGTCGTCGAAGGTGTGTCGGCGAAAGCCGCCAAAATCCGCGTAGGCCCGGGGTGGGAATCATCCACCGACATGGGGCCCCTCGTTTCCGAAGAGCAACTCAAGCGGGTTTGCGGTTACCTTGAATCGGGATTCGCCGACGGTGCGAAAGCCGTCGTAGGTGGCAGCCGGCAGGGCGACAAGGGATACTTCGTCAAGCCGACGGTACTGGTGAACACCGACGAGAAGATGAAAGTTGTGCAGGAGGAGATCTTCGGACCGGTGGTAACCGCTATTCCGTTCAAGGATCCCTCCGATCTGGTCGCCCAGGCGAATGACTCGGTCTACGGTCTGGCTGCCGGAATCTGGACGCGAGACATCCAGAAGGCTCACCGGCTGGCGGCTCAACTGCGTGCCGGAACCGTCTGGATCAATTGCTACAACATTTTCGACGCTGCCCTGCCTTTCGGCGGATACAAGCAGTCAGGCTGGGGACGAGAAATGGGACACGACGCCCTCGAACTTTACACCGAAGTGAAGGCCGTCTGTACTGCGCTGTAAACAAGATTTGCTGCGACTGGAAGGGGAGCGTCAGCTCCCCTTCTGTTCGTTCAGAAATGGCTTCAGACCGGTGCGGGAAGTTCAGACCGTTGCCGCAGTTCGTGTTTCGGACCGCCGAGCGACGAGAAACCTCTCAACCTCGTCCTGATCTTCGCCAGATTTTGTGGAGAGCCTGAACACCGGCATCCCTGCACGAGGGCCTGAATGCTCGCCGCGGTTGCCTCCCAATCGAACCCCACTGCTTCGGCAAGTCGTCACCCCCACAATCTGCCCCACGCAGCGCAGCTCAAGCGTTGGCTCCGGGTACGGCGGGGATGCGCCGCTCCGACTGACTCTGTGCACCTTCCCTGACTGACTGCTGACCAGCGGTCAGCGAAGTGATCAACCGCAGGCAAAAGAAAGCGGGAGACGGTGCAGGTGAACGACTCATCCGCTCGCAAAGCCATCGGGACACACACCCGCCTGCCCGCACTCGCCCACACCGTCCGTTTCCGAGGCTGGGTCCCTTCGTACCATAGCGACGGGGTGGGTGCAAGACAGCTACCGCGTGGGACTACGCTTTGTAAACGGTACCCACAGTTGAAACAGAATGCACGCTGGTTGCTTGTTAAACTTTTACGAAGTCCTCAAGGAATCGACTCATGCCTCAGAATGGCAACGGAACGAACAACGAGCGGATCGGCCGGCCCGGCGATCCATGTGTCATGGTCATCTTCGGGGCATCGGGTGACCTCACTCGCCGAAAGCTGATTCCCTCGCTGTACAACCTTGGAAAACATCAACTTCTGTCGCGCGAGTTTGCAGTCGTGGGGGTTGCGCGCGACGCCATGTCCACCGAGGAATTTCGCGCCAAGCTCAAACAGGATCTTCAGCAATTTGCCGATGTGGAACTCGATCCTGACCTGCGGGAGTGGTTCGAGCGCCGCATGTACTACCTGACGGGAGAGTTCGGCGACCAAAATACGTTTCAACAGCTCAAAGACCTGTTGCTGAAGATCGACACCGATCACGCCACTCACGGGAACTATTTCTTCTACCTCGCAATCTCTCCCACCTTCTTCGGCCCTGTGGTCGAGCAACTCAGCACCGCGGGCCTGATGACCGAAGAAAATCAGCACTGGCGGCGCGTGATCGTCGAAAAACCCTTCGGACGTGACCTGGAGTCTGCGAAAGCGCTGAACAAACAGCTGCTCAGAGTTGCCGACGAATCGCAGATCTACCGCATCGACCATTACTTGGGAAAAGAAACCGTCCAGAACATCATGGCGTTTCGCTTCGCCAACGGCATCTTCGAGCCGATCTGGAACCGCCGCTACATTGACCACATCCAGATCTCGGTGGCGGAAACCGTCGGCGTGGAACTGCGCGGGGGCTACTACGATCAGGCTGGTGCCTTGCGCGACATGGTGCCCAATCACATCATGCAACTCATCAGCCTCACTGCCATGGAACCGCCGATTTCATTCCATGCCGACGCTGTGCGCGATGAGCAAGCCAAGATCCTGCATGCGATTCAGCCACTCAGTTCAGAAGAAGTGTTGAGCCGCACAGTCCGCGGCCAGTACGGAGACGGCGAACTGCTCGGGCAACGTGTACCCGGGTACCGCTCAGAAGCCGGCGTCCCCCCTGACTCACGCACCGAAACCTATGTCGCCATGAAGCTTCAAATCGACAACTGGCGCTGGGCGGGAGTGCCTTTCTACGTCCGCACCGGAAAGCGCCAGTCAGCGCGCAACACCCATATCGTGATTCAGTTTCGCCAGGCTCCTTTCGTTCTCTTCCGCGATACCAGCGTCGAGAACCTCATGCCCAATCAACTGGTTCTTCACATCCAGCCGGAAGAGGGCATTTCCCTGCGCTTTGCCGCGAAAACACCGGGGCCGATCATGCGCCTGGGAACCGTCGACATGGATTTCGAGTATTCGGACTACTTCGGCAAACAGATCAGCACCGGCTATGAGCGCCTTCTCCACGACTGCATGGTGGGCGACGCCACGCTGTTCCAGCGCGCAGACATGGTTGAGGCGGGTTGGACTGTGGTGAGCCCGATGCTCGACATCTGGAAGGCGCTGCCGCCGCGTAATTTCCCCAATTACGCAGCCGGCGCCTGGGGCCCGAAGGAAGCCGACGCACTCCTCGAGCATGACGGCCGCCACTGGCGGAACTTCGAGAAGTAGCGCGTTACTTGGTCTTCATCACGTACACGCCAGCCCAGTCCGACTCGCGCGCAGGTTCCACGAAGTCGAGTGCCCGCTGCAGGAAACTCTGCGTCGGACCGTCGTCCGACTGACCAAATCTGCAGTCGCCTCAGACAAAAACTTCTGACGCATCGACAAATCGCGGTAACAGACTCCCGGTTAATACATCGATATCCATCAATACTCAGAGGGACGATTACCATCGTCGACCCAGGGGGACATGCGACGCTCATGAACTACGGTGTCCTTGTCGCCACCGAGTTTGCCCGTTAATCTCCATCCACTGCTTGTCGAACCACCTCGACCCTGTACCACCAAGGAGCAAGCGCTCTTCGGCAATCCAAGTTGTTCATGCTGAGCCATACGTGTGTTCCGTCCGAATGGACCGAACACCTAACGAAAATGCATCCTTCGTCCCCCTCGGTCTTGCAGCGCGCCATGCGATGCCGAAGAAAGGAAGCAACAGTGGAGCAAAGAAAGTTTCTGTCGGAGTCTGAAACCACGCTGGCCACCGCGGCCTTCATGGTAAAACGCTGTCCTGGAACACAATCTAGAAAACGACCGGCGGTTTTGAACTGGTGCATTGCATTCATTGCAGTCTCCTTCATTTTCATCTCAGTTCATGCAAACGCCACCAGCAACGGCATCTCCGGCTTTTCCGGGATGAACGGCTCTACCTGCACCTCCTGCCATAGCAGCGGCACAGCCCCCACGGTAACGTTCAGCGGACCCACTTCAGTGACCTCGGGTTCGGTCAATTCCTATACCGTGACGGTCACCGGGGGAGCCTCCGGCAATGGCGGTCTGGATGTGGCTGCCTCAGCCGGAACGTTCACCGCCGGAACCGGCACAAAAGTCCTGGGCGGCGAAATTGTCCACAGTTCCCCCAGCAGCACCAAAACCTGGACCTTCAGTTGGACTGCGCCCACCGTCACCGCCAGCACGACCGCAACCTTGTATGCGGCCGCGATCGATAGCTATGGCGGCGGTACCGGAACAGTGCAGCAGGCCATCACGGTCACGGCCGCGGCAACCAAGCCCACACTGACCGCGAGCCCCGCGAGCTTGTCATTTAGCTATCCAAGTGGCGGAACGGCTCCAGCCGCTCAAAGTGTCTCAGTATCCAGCAGCGGCTCCGCCATCAGCTACACGGTATCCACCTCGGCGACCTGGCTCACCGCGACGCCCGCCAGCGGCAGCACGACGGGCAGCGTAAGCGTCTCCGTCAGCCCGGCAAGCCTGGCCGCAGGAACCTACACTGGCAGCGTGACGCTCACTTCCTCGGGCGCTTCGAACAGTCCTAAAACGATTCCAGTGACGTTGACAGTCACCGCGGCATCCCTGCCCACCTTGACCGCCGCGCCCGCCAGCCTGTCCTTCACCTACCAGACCGGCGGCACCACACCCGCCGCGCAGGCCGTAGCTGTCACCAGCAGCGGCAACGCCGTGAGCTACACCACCGCGACTTCCGCAACCTGGTTGTCGGCCACACCCGCAAGCGGCAGCACACCTGGCAGCGTCAGCGTGTCTGTCAATCCGACGGGTCTGGCAGCCGGATCCTACTCGGGTTCAGTCACGCTCACCTCCTCGGGCGCTTCCAACAGCCCGAAGATGGTTCCAGTGACGTTGACGGTCACTTCGACATCGCTACCAACCCTGACCGCGAGCCCAGCGAGCCTGTCGTTCACCTACCAGAGTGGTGGCGCAACTCCAGCCGCCAAGATTGCGAACCTCAGCAGCAGCGGCAGCTTGAGCTACACCGCTGCCGCGTCGGCCGCATGGCTCACCCTAACGCCGGCGAGTGGCAACACGCCAGGCAGTCTCAGCATTGGCGTCAATCCCACCGGGCTAACCACGGGTACCTACAACGGGACTGTCACGGTGACGGCTTCGGGTGCGTCCAATTCTCCGCTAAAAATAGCGGTGACGCTGGCCGTGACCGGAGCTTCCACGGGCGCATCACTCAACCTCACGCCCGGCAATCTCACCTTCAACTACGCCTCGGGAAGCACTGCTTCCGGCAGTCAGAACATTGCGATTGCCAGCACCGGCAGCGCGTTGAACTTTACGGCGGCGGCGACGGGCGGAGCATGGCTGACCATCAGTCCGGCTAGCGGCTCGACACCGGCAACCGTTAAGGTAAGCGCGAATCCCACCGGCCTTGCCGCCGGCACCTACAACGGAATGATCACCATCACCGCAAGCGGCGCTGCCAACAACCCGCAGACGGTGCCGGTGAAGCTGGTCGTCAGCAACCAAGGTTCGGGTCGGCTGCGCATTTGGCCGCCACGAGCCGTGTCCTTCAACTACCAGCCCGGACAATCCGATCCGGCGCCGAAGAACATCCGCGTGCTAAGCAATGGAGCGCCTATGAGCTTCACTGCTTCTGCTCTGGGTGGAACCTGGGTCTCGGTGACTCCTTCGGGAGGCACGACGCCTGGATCGCTCGGCATCTCGGTCAACGCCACGGGGCTGGCACCGGGCACCTACACAGCGACGGTGAAGATCTCTGCTCAGGGTTCGACCGGCCTGTCCGTGCCGGTAGTCCTTAGAGTCGTCTCCGGCGATGATGGCGGTGGCGATGACGGCGAAGATGGGAGCGGCGGCGGCAGCGGAGGTGGCGACGATAGCAGCCACCACGCCATGCCGTATGCCTACGATCCGGCCGGAACAAACTCGGTTGCGGCTACCTGGGTCGATGGGACCGGAGCCTCAAACACAACTCCAACCGACACCCGGCAGCAGGGCTTGCTGCTCTCAAAGACCAGCGCCGCGTCCAATCAGGTGCAAGCTGGCGTCGTGATCAGCAATGTCGAAGGCATCGCGCTCACCGAACTCGGATTCGACATCCGGACCGGTGGCCAGTGCACGGCCAAGAGCCCGCGCTTCGTGGTCGTCACCAGCGACGATGTCGTCCACAAAGTCGGGTGCAGCACCGGTACGTCCCAACCAGCACCGGCAGCGGGATGGACGCGTCTGCGCTTCGATCCCACCAACCCGGCCCAAACCGCAGCGGCCATCCCCGCCGGAACCAAGGTGAAGAGCATCTACCTGGTTCTCGACGACGGTCCGGAAACCGGCGCCAGCATGGTCATGCTGGACAACATCAACATCAACGGCACCTTCATCGGCAAGCAGTAACTAAGTCGACGATCGACCAACACCCGGGCCGGCTCACTCTCAGTGAGTCGGCCCGGATTATTTTTGGTCACCATTTCTCCGGCGAGACGCGGATGGATGGCCCGCGCGAGGTTTCCTTGCCGCCGGAAACAAGCGGAGTCGGCGGCCAGAATACGGCCCCTCGAACCCGCCCCATCCGTGCGGGAACCCCATCCTGGACAACTCGCCGAAGCACGTGAGATTCGTTCCAGGGCACGCCTGCACAGGCCGCGGAGAAACTCGCGAACGAGGGCCGCGCCGTCAAACGGCGGGCGCTTCAGCTTCAGCGCCGCGGAAAGCCGCCGAATCAATGCCGGGTTCAGCCCCAGAGGTCGTGTTTTGCCTGGAATGAGGTTTTCCTGAGCGGGTTTATGCGTGCCGCGCCCGCCCTGGCTATATGAATGCGTTTTCAGGGTCTGCCATCATGCGACCGTTTCGGCACCCTTCTGTCGGCGATATCTGCCGGACAGTGCAAACGCAACGAATTACTCTTGCCGCTGTTCCTGCCGACATGCTGTACTACTAAGGTAAGACCTCCCTTCTCAGGATTTCCATGAGTCTGATTGTCATGAAGTTTGGTGGCACTTCTGTCGGCAGTGCCGAAAGAATTCGCCAGGCCGCGAACATCGTGCAGCAGCATGCCCGGCGGGGCCACCAGGTCGTCGTCGTGGTGTCTGCAATGTCAAAGGTCACAGACCTGCTGCTGAGCATCCTCAACTGTGCCCGCCTCGGAAAACGAAAGGAAACCGAGGACGGCCTCCAGCAGCTCCGGGCCCGACACGAGCAAGCCTTGAACGAACTCTGTCGTGGCGAGAGCCTCCAGTCGGTAACGGCGGAGGTCCAGGCCACACTCGACCGTATCCAGGAATTCTGCTCGGCCCTGCTGCTGCTCGGCTCGGCCACGCCCCAGGTGATGGACATGGTCCTCCCCTTGGGTGAGCAGATATCCGCCCGCATGTTCGCCGCCTGCCTGGACGCGTTAGGTGCCAAAGGCGTATTCATCGATTCTGCCCGAGTGCTCGCCACCGATGACAAGTTCGGCGATGCGACCCCCGACATGGACGCAACTCGACGCCAGTGTGCTGAAGTCCTGCGGCCCTTGCTCGAGAACAAGCAGATTCCTGTGGTCATGGGTTACAGCGGCGCCGCCCCGACCGGACAAGTCACGACTCTCGGACGAGGCGGCTCCGACTATTCCGGCACCATTCTGGGCGCGGCGATGGACGCCGACGAGGTCTGGATCTGGACTGACGTCGATGGCGTGCTGACCGCCGATCCTCGCGTCTGTCCCGATGCCATCACCCTTCCCGAAATCACATTCGCCGAGGCCATCGAGCTTTCCTACTACGGCGCGAAGGTCATCCACCGCAAAGCCATTCTGCCAACCATGCAGCGTGGCATTCCGGTCTGGATCAAAAATTCGTTCAAGCCCGAAGTGCCTGGCACCAAGATCGTCGAGTCACTGCCCCCGAGCAATCGTCCTGTGAAGGCCGTCACGGCGGTCTCTCAGGCGTCTCTGGTGACGGTGACCACGCGCCGCGATGTTCACTTCGCCGAAATCTTCGGTCGCCTGTTCCTCCGTATGGGCCACGAGCACGTCGACGTGCTCTTCTCGACGCAGTCATCCTCCGAGGATTCGCTGGGCTTGGTGCTTCGCGAAGCCGATACCGAGCGTGTCGTGCATGCCCTGCAGAGACTGTTTCGCACAGAACTGAAGCACGGCGTGCTGAACCCGGTCACGGTTCATCGCGATATCGCGGTGATCGCCGTGTTGGGCTCCGACATGAAAGGAACATGCGGCATTCTCGGACGCCTGTTTTCCGTGGTCGCCAAAAATAACGTCAGCGTAATCGCCGTCGCCCAGGGCGCAAGCGAGTTGAACATCTGTTTTGCCGTCACCTCCGCGCGCGTCGACGACGTGGTGCGCGCGGTGCATCAGGAGTTCCTGAGCCCGGGCGCTACCTCCGCAATGGCACAATCCGGATCACTAGGCGATTAACGGGAACTGTCCCAACTTCTTATGAAACGAGTGCGAGTCGGAATTGTTGGTTTTGGCACCGTCGGTCGCGCCACCGCCGACATCATCTCAAAGCACGCGGATCTGATCGAACAGCGCTCCGGCATCCGGCTCGAGATCACCGTCGTCTGCCGTCGTTCCGCCATCGCGCGCGAGCATGTCCCTCCGGGAGCAAAGGCTGTTACAGATTGGAAGCAGTTACTCGCCGACCCCCACGTCGACGTGGTCGTCGAGACCATGGGCGGGACGGGCGCCTCCCGGGAACTGCTGCGCGCCTCTCTCGAACAAGGCAAGCCCGTGGTGACCGCCAACAAGAATCTTCTCGCCGAACACGGAGACGAACTCTTTTCTCTCGCAGCGGCCCACAATCTGCCCATCGGCTTTGAAGCCAGCGTCGCCGGTGGCATCCCCATTCTGCGCGTGATTCACGAATCGACCGCTGGCGACCAGTTACGCTCCGTCCACGGCATCCTGAACGGCACCGCAAACTACATCCTCACCCAAATGGAAACCCGCGGCATCGAATTCGATCAGGCCCTGGACGAAGCGCAGCAAGCTGGCTTTGCCGAAGCCGATCCCTCGTTCGACATCGACGGCCAGGACGCGCGTGACAAACTCTGCATCCTCGCGCGTATGGCCTTCGAGGGTCGCTTGAGTGTTTCGAAAATCCCCACCTTCGGCATTCGCCACGTGCGCGCCATCGACATCCATTCCGCTACTCGCCTCGATAGCACGATTCGCCTGGTTGGTTCGGCCGAGCAGACCGAGAACGGCCTGGAAGTCGCGGTTCGCCCATGGCTCGTCAGCCGGCGCTCGATGCTGGCCAAAGTCGAAGGCGTCAACAACGCCGTATTCCTGGTCGGAGACAAAATCGGCACGCAGATGTTCTATGGCAGAGGAGCCGGCGGCGATGCCACGGGCTCAGCCGTGGTTTCCGACCTGATCGAAATCTCGCGCGATCTGGCCGCCGGCCAGCTCAGCGCCAAAAACATTTCCGGCTTCCTCAATTCACACCAACTCGAGCTCTGTTCGAATCCCCGCCCCGTCGCCTGGTACCTCCGCCTCACCGTAAAGGATCAGCGCGGCATCGTGGCGCGGGTTGCCGAGGTCATCGCCCGCGAAGCCATTAACATCGACTCCCTCGAGCAGGAGCCGCACCTTCCGAAGGACCGGGTCTCGTTCGTCATCACCGTGGAACCGGTGTCGGAACCTGTAATCCGACGAGCGGTCGACACCATCAACGCCTTTGATTTTATGGTGGAGCCAGTCCTGCTCCTGCGCATCGAAGAATAGCCGGAGCCAGCCGGGAACATCCCTGAAACCCTAGCTTTACCGAAAAGCACCGTAAAGCCCCTTTGCCTCAGGCATGGGGATATGACGCGTATTTGCGAAGCGAAGTTTTGCTTGCATTCGATTACTGCCTGTGGCCATATTCTTTGTCGGGCGCTCGAAGGATATCAATCGAACCACAACGTCGTGTATTCCAGCAAGGTTCATTGCGTCTGGACACCAAAGTATCTGCGCTCCGTGCTGGTTGGACTGATTGCAATCCGTTGCGAACAGATCATGAGACAAGTCGCAGCCAAATATCAGGCAGAAATCCTCGCTTTAGACATCATGCCCGACCCTGTGCATGTTCTCGTCGAAGTGGACCCGCAATTCGGTATTCATCGGCTCGTCAAGATTCTCAAAGGCGTTTGGTCGCACAGCTTGCGGCAAGAGTTTCGCACCCTAAAATCTCGGCTGCCTACACTGGGGACGAACCGCTATTTCGTATCCACCGCGGGGGGAGCACCCCTGGCGGGCATTCAACCATAGGTTGAAAATCAGAAAGACGTTTAAATATCGCCTGTATCCCAACCGCAAGCAGCGAGAAAGCCTGCTCGCCACCTTGGAGGTCTGCCGCCATTTGTACAACGACGCACTCCAGGAGCGCCGGGAAGCGTGGAAAGTGTGTCGAACGTCCGTCACGTTCGCCCTGCAGTCGGCGCAGTTGCCGGCCTGCAAAGAAGCCGATGCGGGGATGCAAACTGTGTATGCTCAGGTACTCGAAGACGTGCTGCATCGGGTGGACAAAACCTATCAGGCGTTCTTTCGCCGGGGCAAGGGATTTCCCCGTTTCAAGGAAAAGGCTGGTTTGATTCCTTCACCTATCCCCAGCTTGGTTTCAGCGTGAATGGCGGTCAAATATCGTATCGAGGATTGCCAATGTTAAAGTCAAGCTGCACCGACCACGGGCAGGTGAAGTCAAGACACTCACCTTAAAAAACGAAGGTGGCAAATGGTATGCCTGCTTCTCCTGCATGGTGGACGTAGAGCCTTTGCCGGTCCATGATTCAGTGGTTGGCATTGATGTGGGCTTGGAATCGTTCGCCGTCACCAGTGATGGGGAAATCACGAGACAACCCACGTTGTTATCGGAGGGCACAAAGGCAATTGCGCCGTAAGCAACGTCATGTGTCTCGCTGTACCAAAGGTTCTTCGGGCTGGCGCAAGGCCTGTAGGCTCACCGCCAAGCTGCACCGCCATGTGTTCCATCAACGCAATGATTTTCAACACAAAGTATCCCATGAACTGGTGAACCACTACGGTCGAATCGCCGTGGAAGATCTAAATGTGAAAGGCTTGGCCGGCGGTATGCTTGCCAAATCGGTACACGATGCCTCCTGGTCATCCTTTATCGCCAAGCTGCTCTATAAAGGCTGAAAGTGCCGATCGAGTGCTGGTGAAAGTAGACCCGAGAGGAACCTCGCAACAATGCCCTTGTGGAAAGCCTGCTCCGAAAAAACTTTGGAATCGGCTCCATCAGTGTTCGTGTGGTCTAAACACAACCCGCGACCACGCCTCGGCATTGGAAATTCTACGGCGCGGACTGCGCCTAAGAACCGAAACGCCTGCCATAGCGGGCGTGGCTCTTGAAGCCCCTAGCTTTTGCTATGGGGCGTAGTCACAATATCACTATGTCCGACCCTCTGCTCCGCTACCGCGCCGAGTTCCCCATCCTTAAGCGCACCAACTACCTGATCAGCAACTCGCTCGGCGCGATGCCCCGCGGAGTCTACGACGCAATGAAAGGCTACGCCGACACCTGGGCCACACGCGGCGTGCGCGCCTGGGAAGAACGCTGGTGGAGGCTCGGAGCCCAGGTCGGCGAGGAACTCGGTGCGCTCATGAACGCGCCCAAGACGAGCGTCTCAACGCACCAGAACGTCACCACGTGCCAGGCCGTGGTCGCGTCCTGTCTCGAGTTTTCCGGCAAGCGCAACAAAGTCGTCTACACCGACATGAACTTCCCCTCCGTGATGTATTTCTGGGAAGCCCAGCGAGCCTATGGCGCGCAGGTTCACATGGTGAAGACCGACGACGGCATCACCGTCCCCACCGAGCGCCTGCTCGCCGCCATCGACGAACAGACTCTGGTCGTCCCTGTCTCCCACGTCATCTTCCGCAGCGCCTACATCAACGACGCCGAAGCGATCATCGACAAGGCCCACAAGGTCGGCGCCTACGTCATCCTCGACACCTTCCAATCGCTCGGCACGATCCCGGTCGACGTCCAGAAACTCGATGTCGACTTCGCCTGCGGTGGCGTCCTCAAATGGCTTTGCGGAGGTCCGGGCGTCGCCTACCTCTACGTTCGGCCCGACCTGGGGAAGAAGCTCGCCCCCAAACTCACCGGATGGGCAGCGCACCAGCAGCCCTTCAATTTCGAAATCGGTCCGAACAGGTACACCGATCCGCCTTTCCGCTTCATGAACGGCACGCCGCACGTGCCCGCACTAGAAGCTGCGAGACCCGGCACCAGGATCATGAGCGAAATTGGAGTGGAGAAAATCCGCGAAAAATCCAAGCGTCAAACCGCCCGGCTCATCGCTCTCGCCGACCAGCGCGGTTGGCGCGTCAATACGCCGCGCGATCCCGAAAAGCGCGGCGGCACCGTCTCGGTCGACATGCCCGACTCGCAGGAGGTCTGCCGCGAACTCCTCAGACGCGACATCCTGGTCGACTGGCGCCCCCAGGCCGGCGTCCGCTTTTCGCCACACTTCTACACCACCGACGAAGAACTGGAAACCGCCATCCTGGCGGTCGAGGAGATTCTGAAAGAACGCTCGTTGTCGGTACGCTAGAGGGCCGCGATGGAAGCTGACAACCCATCTCCCGAACAGCTCGCAGGGCCTGTGCGTCGACGAAATGCTATTCATCCTTCTTTTGTTCGCGGTTCCCCTGGGGGCGCAAACTGTGCCGCCCGCAAAACCGCCGGCTGCCAGCGACGGCGCAGGGGCATTTGCGACCGGACACTATCGCAACCTGTTCGCCGAAGCCGGCCATTCGCCGGCCGAGATCTCCCACAAGCTAGAGGTCGCGTTCCATCAGCTATTTCATGGCGACCCGCAGACCGAGGCCGTCGTGTTTGCCGCCCGCAAGAATGCCAATGGCCCGCTGGCTTACCTCACCGATTGGGCAAATCACGACGTGCGCACCGAGGGCATGTCCTACGGGATGATGATTTCGGTCCAACTCGACAAGAAAGCCGAGTTCGACGCCCTGTGGAACTGGGCGAAGACCTGCATGTACATCAGCGACCCCAATCATCCCTCCTATGGCTATTTCTCGTGGTCCTGCAAGACCGATGGCAGCCCGAACGAAGAAACCGCCGCGCCCGATGGCGAAGAATACTTTGTGATGTCGCTTTATTTCGCAGCACACCGCTGGGGGAACGGGCAGGGGATTTACGACTATAAGGCGCAGGCGGACGAACTTCTCACCACCATGCGGCACCACCTGCTAACCCGACTTTGACAACCGAACGTGTTTTTTGCCGATTTTCGGCGGTTTCCTACGCATAAGTATTTTCCTATCAGCAGCGCTCGGCGCGCCAGGTGTTGTAGTGAAGACCTACCCCCTTGATTACCGCCACGGGCCATGCA